>Ga0315339_1002640_pt1 | contig 13371 bp, 12 predicted proteins | sample ASW17metaG_FD_204514 | JGI IMG/M metagenome (GOLD analysis project Ga0315339, IMG submission 204514) | Ammonia-oxidizing marine archaeal communities from Pacific Ocean, United States - ASW #17 | ecosystem: Environmental > Aquatic > Marine > Oceanic | place: USA: California | collected 2016-12-05
CTGCCCGAAGTGATCAAAGGGGTTGAGTTCAGAGACGGGATCAAGCAACTTAACCAAGCCGCCTGAACACGCCGTCACCAACTTTTGGGCATAACTCTTTTTCTGTCCGTATGTGCAATCAATGTGCAATGGAGAAAATTGCATAAGCCGTACGTCATCGTGTTTACTGACAAAGTAGGTTGCACACCTTGGCATGCAGCGTTCGGCTTATGAACGTGAGCAAAGAATTCCTTTTCAGAATCAAAGGCTCCACTCAAAATCGCGGCGAATCTGCGTCGGCCACACCGCCGTTTTAGTGCTTCAATGCCCGCCTACTCTGCCGCTTCTAATACGGGGCGTTTTCACGGCCACACCTTCAAAACTCGACTGGGGGCATTATGAGAAAATGTCCCCAGTCGATGGCTACGTTCTAGGAGAGAACGTCAATTTCGGAGCGCTATCCAACAAAGTCCTCGACCTTCATGTCACCGCAGTCAAAGAACGCGACGATCCGGCACGGGCAGGCCTCCAAGCCCTCATATTTCCAGGGGAAGGCGCCAATCATCGCACGCCGATTAAGAACCTTGGCAATATCGCCGCCGAGGTTTTCAGCGTGGGTCAAGCCCTCCTGGAACCCCCAATTGTGAAATGGAAACACATTGGAACGGACCAGCCTGCCGGATGGCTTGTGGACGTATTCATAGTCCGGAAAAATCTCGCCTATCGGCTTGCCAAAATGCTTTTCAAGTCGCGGGACAAGATCGGGTCGCATGTTGCGGATCGTCGTGTTCATCGGATGGTCAGCTGTGCCAACATCAATGCCCCACCAACGGATCTTTTTCTCGAACATCCAATGAAGAAGGTCCATGCCGCCGCCGGGAGCCATGCAGAAATAGCGTTCAAGATCCTGTTTGGGCTGTCCCTGATAGTGCTGGTGATAGCCAGTGTGGACGATCAGGATATCGCCCTCTTCGATCGGCACGCCGGCGGACTCAATCATGTCGGGGGTTATGATGTCCCAGTCGCCGACTTTGTCGGAGATATCGACGATGGCGCCCTTGCCGACAAGAAAATCGAGGCCGTAGGACGCCATGTCTCCGTTGGGAACATCGCTACCATGCAATGCGCCGTCGATATGGGTGCCGACATGCAGCGCCGTATCGATTCTCTGAGCATTGATGTGAACGGTTTGGATGTTCTGGGCGTAGTACATCGAGTTCGATGAGTACCCAACCCAACCCGGTGTATGGATGCTCATGGTGTGCGATAAGTCGACCATCTGCATTCTTCTATTCCTTTTTTTGGATTGCCGGTGCAGCACACTCGCGAACGCCGGCGTAGTCGGCCTATGATTTTTCGTCGATTTGTATGCCAGCCGCCTTGAGCATCTCATAGTCCGCGGGACACGGCCCGCCGACACTGACAATCCCGACGCCACGATCGGCGGCGACAGCGTGCTTCACCCCGACTGGCACCTGGAGCGCGTTGCCAGCCTCGAACGGTAGTTCGAGATCATGATCAAAGTCGCGCAGGGTTCCCTTACCCTCGAGGACAAAGATCGTGTCTTCCGAACGTCCGTGGATATGCGGGATGTTCGCTTCTCCGGGCTCCAGCCGGACATAGTTCATATTGGCGGTCTCGGCACCGGCACCCGCCCATACGATCAGGCGTGCATCCTTCGAAATCATCGGTGGCAAGATCACATCTGGCTTGTCGATGTGAAATACACGGATAGCCATTTCTTCAGCCTCCCTGAACTTGGGAACCGAGTTCCCGATAGAGGGCCGGATCTGGTGGGCACGGGCCGCCGATCAGTTCCATGCCAGCGGCGCCGGCAACAAATGTGTAGGTTGTACCAGGCTCGATGTGCGCCATTGATCCACGGATCAGTGGCTGGCTGGACGCCGCGTCGGAATCGACGACCTGCCCGTCGCCGCCGATAACATAATAGACCGCTTCCATTGGATGATTCATCGTAATTGTTCGCGACACCGCAGCAAGCTTGATGCGCGCCATGGACCTCAGATTCGAACCAACCCCGGGCCAGGCGACAGCCCGCGCTTCCCCCTCCCCGTTGATCAACGAAAGCAGCGGACAGCTCTCATCGGATTCAAGAATCCTGGCGGTATCTGACATCTTGCTCCCCCGCTGTGTCTGTGATCAAGTTAATCATCTGCGTTGCTGGCAGGCAACCGCACGACGATCAAATTAGGAGTGCTGATCACGCCTGCTATGTGCTTTTCATTTGGGTAATCGGAACTTGGATTAATGACGGGCTTGCCAATAGGTTACGCTTCGGACGAAATCGTTCGCCGCCCATCGCTCGGTCGGATTCCGCCCGGCGCGACCAAGTGTCTCGCGGCATCGGGAGGCCTGCCTCAGTCATGAAACCGGCAACGTTCCGCTACGCGGCTCCAAACTCGGTTGAGGACGCGCTGGCACTACTTGGAGAGGACGAGGATGCGCGGATCCTCGCCGGTGGCCAGAGCCTGGTCCCGATTATGAACTTCCGCCTAGCGCGCCCCTCAATACTGATCGATATCAACCGGATAGGTGGATTGGACTATGCGCGCGTCGAGGGCGGAACACTTCGCATCGGCGCACTGGCAAGGCACTCCACGTTCGAGCGCCAGCTTGCCAGCGGCCCAGTTGGAGCTCTACTGCCACGGATCGCGCGCCACATCGCCCATGTCCCAATTCGCAAGCGCGGTACCTTTGCCGGTAGCCTGGCTCATGCCGATCCGGCATCGGAATGGTGCACACTTGCTCTGACCGCGGGAGCCGAAATCATTGCCCGCGGTCCCGCCGGCGGGCGCACCATTGCTGCCGAGGACTTCTTCGATTCCGTCTTCACGACTTCGCTTGAACCTGGAGAGATGATCACAGAAATTGCCATCCCCCTGTTCGACGACAGTTGGAAAGCCGGATTTTCTGAATTTGCCCGACGCGCCGGCGACTACGCGATCGTTATGGCCGTAGCGATGATCCGCCTCGATGGCGGCCGGATCGCGGAGGCGCGAATTGGCCTTGGAAACGTTATCGAAAAACCGATACGCTCGGGTAAGGCAGAGGCACTCTTGATAGGGGAGCTCCCTGAGACCGAATTGTTCGAGGCCGCCGGCGAGGCCGCCGCCGCCGCGGTAGAGCCGCACGAGGATGTGCACTCCGACGCCGCCTATAAGCGCGACCTGGTCCGCGCCATGATCAAACGCGCGCTCTGCGACGCGGTAGCCAAATGAGCTGGATCGGCCACCCGTTACCACGCTCCGAGGATTCGGCACTGCTACGCGGGCTCGGCCTGTTTACCGCGGACGAGGCGCGCGGCACCAAGCGGATTTCCTTCGTCCGCTCGCCCATCGCGCGCGGTCGCATTGTCTCGATCACCGCACCGCCCGGCGCAACCATCATTACCGCCGCCGATCTTGAAGACGTCAAGCCTATCCGCGCGATCCTTCATCGGGACGATTTCATTCCCGTGGATCAGCCAATCCTGCCGGCGGACCGGGTTACGTTTGTCGGTCAGCCGGTCGCCGCCGTAATCGCGCCGAGTCTCGAGGAGGCGGAAGACCTTGCCGAGGCTGTCGAACTCGACATCGAGCCCGAACCGGCGATTGTTGGGATCGACGATGCGCTCGCTTCTGGCGCCGAGCTGGTCCATCCCAATGTGCCGGGCAATGTCACCCTCGAAGGCCGAATCGAAACGCCGACTTTCGCCGCTGCCATGGCCAGCGCCAGCGAGATCGTCGAAATCGAGATCCGCTCAAAAAGGCAGAGCGCTATGCCGATGGAGGCGCGCGGCGGCTCCGCCCGGTTTGATCGCGCCAGCGGTCGGATTACGCTGACCTGCTCGGTGCAGATGCCGCATATGCTGCGCACGGGCCTTGCCGACGTTCTGGGAATACCGGAGGCAGATCTTCGCGTCATTGCTCCCGACGTTGGCGGCGGCTTCGGTCAAAAAATGCCGCTGATACCGGAATATGTGCTGGCTGTCTGGGCCGCGCGACGCTTCGGTTGCGATATCGCCTGGATCGAAGACCGACGTGAAAACCTGATTGCAGGATTTCACAGTCGCGACCAAGTCTATCATATCCGCGGCGGCTTTGACGCCGATGCGCGCCTCGTCGCGCTGGAGGGCGATCTTTTCTGCAATATTGGTGCCTATTCCTGCTTCCCGATCACCTGCGGCGTCGAAGTTCTGATGGCGATGGGTGAACTGCCCGGGCCCTACGATTTCTCCGCCTACAAGGTCCGCTCGCGCGGCATCGCCACCAATACCTGCCCGATGGCGCCTTATCGCGGCGTCTCACGTCCGGTCATGGCTTTTGCCATGGAGCGGTTGATGGACACCGCCGCGACCCAGCTCGGCATCTCGCCGATCGAGATCCGCAGACGTAACCTGGTCACAGAGTTTCCATACCAAACCGCGACCGGCGTTCCCCTTGATGCCGGGACCTATGTCGAGTCGCTGGATGCCGCCGAGGCACTGATTGATGTGTCCGCGTTTCGCGCCAGGCAGGCCGATGCACAGCGCAATGGCCGCTTCATCGGTCTCGGTTTTGCCGTGTTCAATGAGCGCTCGGGCTTCGGGACACCTGTCTTCGCCGGACGCAAAATGGACATAACCCTCGGCTTCGAGACGGTCGAGATGGTGATGGACCCGTCCGGCTATGTCGAAGCGAGGATCGGCGCATCGCCACATGGCCAAGGCCTCAAGACCGCGCTGTCGCAGGTGATCGCCGATGAAATCGGTATCGCACCCTCCGGGATCCGAATTGTCTCGGGCGACACCGACCGCACGCCTTATGGCTGGGGAACGTTTGCCAGCCGCTCGATGGTTATCGCTGGTGGCGCCTGCAAGCTCGCGGCGCAGGGTATACGAGACAAGCTCGTTAATGTCGCCGCCCGAATGCTTCAGGCCGATCCAAATGAGATCAAGTTTGCCGATGGAGAGGCGCGGGTGCGCGGCGGCGCCGCGATCACGATCCGTGAATTAGCGCGCGCGGTCCACCATTCGAGCCATTTGTTCAAGGATGATTTTGAGAACGGCCTGACATCGATCGCGACATACGATCCTGCCGGGACATTCTCGAACGCCTGTCACGCGGTAATTGTCGAGGTCGATCCCGAAACCGGACGAGTAAGGATCGAGCGCTACGTTTCGGTCGAGGATGCCGGTCGCCTGATCAACCCGATGATTGCCGAGGGCCAAGCCCATGGCGGCATCGCACAGGGAATCGCCAACGCACTGCATGAAGAGATCGTCTATGACGAACATGGCAACATCCTGACTGCCACGCTGGCCGACTATCTGGTGCCGAGCTGCGCCGAGATTCCGCGGATCGAGGTCCATCATCTCGAAACGATCAGTGAGGCGACGATCACCGGCGCCAAGGGGCTCGGAGAAGGTGGCACAATCGGAGCGCCGGCGGCGGTTATAAATGCGATATCCGATGCGTTGGCGCCGCTCGGAGTGTCACCATACGAAATGCCAATGACGCCTCAGCGCATCCGCGCGCTGATTCGCGCCTCCAGAGGAGCACCAGCATGAGCGAGCGGATCGCCCTTGCCCTCACCGTCAACGGTCAACCGTTCGATATAAACGTCGAGCCTAGGCGCAGTCTCGCCGATGCGCTTCGCGAGGATTGTGGACTGACCGGCACTCATCTCGGTTGCGAGCACGGCGTCTGCGGCGCCTGCACGGTATTGATCGATGGTCAGCCAATTCGGGCATGTCTCATGTTCGCCGTCCAGTCCGAGGGCACGGAGATACGCACGGTCGAGGGGCTTGCAGACGGAGACAGTCTGCATCCGATGCAGCAGGCGTTTCACGATCATCACGGGCTGCAATGCGGCTTCTGCACGCCCGGCTTTCTGATGCTGGCCGTTGGCGTCCTAGAGTCCCAACCGGACATCTCCGACGAGGCGCTTGTTGAGGCGTTGTCATCGAACATTTGCCGCTGCACCGGATACCAGAATATCGTCAAGGCGGTCCGGGCCGCCGCCGAGCAAATGCGCCAATGAACGGCATCGGCGCGCGCTTGCCGCGCCTTGAAGACTTGCCGCTTCTCACTGGCCGAGGCCGCTTCGCCGCCGATATTTCGTTTCCTGGCCAAATCCACATGCGCATTGTGCGGTCCAGCATTGCGCATGGCCGTATCATAGGAATTGATACTGCCGAAGCGTTGGAAGCTAACGGGGTTGTCGCCATTTGGACGGGCGCCGACACCGCCGATGTACCGCCAATTGATTTCCGCATGGCTAAGGTCGACACCCTGAAGCCATATCGTCAGTTTGTATTGGCGCGCGACATCGTGCGCTATGTCGGTGAGCCCGTCGCCGCGATCTTCGCCGAAGAAGCGGCGCTTGCCGAGGATGCGGCGGAGCTTGTCGCGGTCGACATTGAACCGTTGAAGCCGGACATTGTCGCGACGGATCAACCCGGTGAATTCGCACCGGGCCTGCCCAATAATCCCGTAGTCATTGAGAAAGCCTATGGCGATCTCGCAGCCGCGTTTGCCGGAGCGGCCGGCATCGTCGAGATTGAGGTCGCTATCGGGCGCCACTCGGGGACGCCACTCGAGACCCGAGGCGCGATAGCGCGCCCAATGGCCGGAGGGAGTCGGCTGGAAGTTTACGGTGCGGCAAAGATACCCCACCTCAACCGCGACAACCTCGCCGTCATGCTCGGCCTTGAACGCCACCAGATCGATTTGTTCGAAGGTCACGTCGGCGGCGGTTTCGGCATTCGTGGTGAGATTTATCCGGAGGATTGTCTCGTTTGCCTGGCAGCGTTGAGATTGGACCACCCGGTGAAATGGATCGAGGACCGCTACGAACATTTGATGGCGGCAAATCAATCGCGTGGGCAAACGTATAAACTTAGCGCGGCGATCGATCCCGAAGGTCGTATTCTCGGTCTCGACGCTGAGTTCTGGCATGATCAGGGTGCCTATGTGCGCACCCATGCGGCAACCGTTCCGGACCTGTCATGTGCAATGCTGCCGGGACCCTATGTCATACCGGCATATCGCGCTCGTGGCCGAATTCGTCTCACCAACAAGACACCCGCTGGCACCTATAGGGCGCCCGGTCGCTACGAGAGCACCTTTGCCCGAGAGCGCCTGATCGACGCGATCGCCAAGCAGCTTGGGATCGATGCTATCGACGTGCGCCGAGCCAATCTCATCGCGGCCGATCAAATCCCGTTCAACCGCGGCATCGATACGCTGGGTACCGAAGTGGTTTATGATTCCGCCGATTTCGCCAGACTGCTCGATCGGTTCTTGAGCCATTTCGAGCATGCCCGGATCCTCGCCGACACAGCGCTCCGCCGATCGCGCGGCGAGCTTGCCGGCTTCGGTCTTGGTTACTTTGTCGAGAAAAGCGGTCTTGGTCCCTTTGGCGTGGCGCGGGTTGAGATCGACGCCGATGGCGCGGTTGAGATCATCACAGGCGCAGCTTCGGTCGGGCAAGGTATCGAGACCGCAATGGCCCAGATTTTCTGCGAAACGATTCCGATCGACCCGGCCTCGATCACCGTTATCCATGGCCAGACCGACCGGATCCGAGAAGGCCGAGGCGCCTTTGCTTCGCGAGTAACAGTAATGACAGGCTCGGCAGTACACCTTTGTGCCCAGCGGATGAAGGTGGAGGTGCTGCGCATCGCCGGTCGGCTCCTTCAATCTCCTCCGGAATCGCTCGAGATCGTATTCGGCGGGATAAGGCCAATTGACGATGCGGCTGGCGGTTCTGTCAGCTTCTCAGAGATTGCATCCGCCGCTTCCGCCGAGGGTACATCCCTGACTGTCGAAGAAAAGTTTCTCTGTAACCACATGACCTACCCGTACGGCATCCACGGCGTGCAAGTCTGCATCGATGGCGACACCGGAAATGTCGAGGTCGAGCGTATCTGTGTCGCCTATGAGGTCGGACGCGCGGTTAATCCCGTCCTTATTGACGGCCAAATTGCCGGTGGTGCCGCTCAAGGAGTCGGTGGCGCGCTGTTCGAAGAGTTCGTCTACGATAATGAGGGACAACCGCTATCCGCCACGTTTGCCGACTACCTTATTCCGACCGTTCGCGAGATGGCGCCCGTGGAAACACTGGTGACGGAGGACGCGCCCAGCCCGTTGAACCCACTCGGCGTCAAGGGCGCCGGTGAATGCGGCATCAACGCAATGGGCGCGGCGATCGCGTCCGCGGTGGACGATGCACTCAGTATGCCGGGCGCGGTCACAAGGCTCCCAGTAACCCCACGCACTGTTCGCGCATTGCTGCGGTCGCAACAGATTCGAACATAGATCCTGATGCGACCCAAGCCCGCCTGGGAGGCTCGGTGCCCCAGTCAAACTCCAAGAAATATCTGGCGAAAATCTGGCGCGTTCATGAGTTCCTTGGCAGAGGTGCTGTTTTTCACCCGACCGGATTCGATGACATAGACCCAGTCGGCTACGCCAAGCACCTGAAGCGGGTTCTCTTCGACGACCCAAAGAACGGTCGTACCGCGCTCGTTGATTGCCTTCACTCCGGTTACCACCTCCTCGGTAAGCTGAGGAGACAGGCCAGTCGCCGGTTCGTCGAGAATAAGCAGACGGGGATTGGGCAAAAGCGCACTTGATATCGCCAGCATCTGACGTTCACCGCCTGACAGTGTTCGCGCACGCTGTTTCTTACGTTCACGTAGCCGAGGAAACCGCTCATAAGCGCCTTCGATCGCCGCCGGCTTATCCGCATCGGCGACGAAACGAGTGCCCATCACCAAATTCTCCTGAACCGTCAGCGTTGGGAAAACGTTGCCTGTCTGTGGCACGAAACCAATTCCCTCAGCGGCAATTTTATGTGGCGGACGGTTGGTTATTGGCCGCCCTTCATATGTGATCGAGCCGCCCATCACGTCAACAATGTTGACGATCGCGTTGACCAACGTCGTTTTGCCCGCGCCATTGGGGCCGATCACCGTAGTCAGCGAACCCTCGGCAACTGTCAGCGAAAGGTCCTGGAGGACGGGCAGCCGGCCGTAGCCAGCAACAAGCCCGTCGATCACGAGCAGCGGTTCTCGGTCTGCGGTCATGACTTCCTACGAAGGTAAAAAAGGCAGGGAAGCCGCGCGGCGTGAACCGCGCGGCAATTTTGATCGTTGGCTTAGCTTGCCGGGAAATCGCTGGCGTCGATGACGTCAATCGTCATCCATTCGCCAGAATCGTCGATTTCAAGAAGCCGTACCGCCGGCACACCGACATTGCCGGTCTCGTTAAAGTCGACGTTGCCGGAGACGCCCTGGTAGTTGATTTCTTTACCTTCGCCGAGGAGCTTCACGCCTTCAGCATAGGTCCGCACGACTTCGCCGGGAGGTCCTGCGACGCTGGCAAGGTTCGCATCGGCGGCCTCGCCGGTAGATGCCCCACCAGCAACCATAGCCAGCGCTGTCACCATGAACGCGTCATAGGTTTCAGACTGATAGAAACCGGCCGTTGCCTTTTCGCCCCACTTCTCGTCGTAGAGGCCACTAAAGCGGATCCAGCCGGCATCGTCGTCGCGCTGGCCAGGCGTCCAGCTCTGCACGCCCTTGACTACTTCGACGCCCGATGCGGCGACGAAGTCTTGCTGAGCAAGCTCCTGAGAGACCCACCATTTCCACTCATAGCCGCGCTGGAAGGCTTGTTTCACGACATTAACGCCGGTGACCTGGGCGGCCGCCATGAACACCAATTCCGGTTCGGAATCGGCGAGGTCGCGGAGTTCGCCAAGATAGGATGACTGTCCGGGCGTAAGCACGATCTCTTTAATCACGGTCCCGCCAAAGCGCTCGTAGTTGCGCTTGAACGCGGCGGCCGCACTCTGCGTTCCCTCGAGATTTTCAACGAGGATCGCAACTTCTTTTTGGCCGAGTGTATCAACCATGATCTTCCCACCGGCAACGCCGAGGAAAGAATCGGATGCGTTGACCCGCCAGATGAAGTTTCCGGTACCGCCGGCGTCGTCAAGTGCCTCGGTTCCCGCTGAAGACGTGACGACCGGAACCTTGTTGTCCTTTGCCATGTCCTGCAGCGCGACAATGATGTCGGATTCGGGGCCGATAATTACATCGACGTTGTCGACATTGATCATCTTACGCGCCGCGCTCACGCCCGCCTCGACCTTGCTCTGGTTGTCGCCAATGACCAGGACGACGTCGTCGCCAAGGATACCGCCCTCCGCATTGATTTCCTCAACTGCCAGCTTCGCGGCACTGTCGAGCGCTGGCGACCATGGGGCGTAGTCCCCCGTATAGCCAAGCATGAATCCAAATTTTACATCCTCGGCATTGGCAGTCGTCGGGGCAAGACCCGCGACCGATGCGCCAAACACCAGCGCTGGGAGCGCTGCCGCTAGCGTCAATTTCCTTACGGTCTGCTTCATCTGATTCTCCTTTTCCTCTTTTTGAGATTTGTGGGCGCATTGCGCCAATCTATTGGTCGGTCCCCGCCGATCCAATATAGCAATCGATGACTGCCTTGTCGTTGATCACGTGGTCGGGTTCGCCTTCGCAGATCACTTGGCCGTCTGCCATCGCATAAATGTAATCGCAAATCCGACAAATAAATCCGAGATTGTGGTCAACAATAAGAAACGTCATGCCGTCATCGCGAAGCTGGAAGATTGTATCGACGAGGCTGTCGAGAAGCGCCAAATTAACGCCCGCCGCCGGCTCATCGAGTAGCATTATCTTTGGGCTGGCCATCGTCGCACGCGCGAATTCGAGCATCTTGAGTTCCGGCGCACCGAGGTCCTGGACCCAAACGTCTCGCTTTTCCGAAAGGCCGAAGAGCTCAAGGACCTCGCCCGCCAGCTTGGAATCCTCTGCTGAGATCGAGCCGGAGATCCGTCGTCGGAACAGCGCTGGCGCTATGCTCGTATCGTTGTCACGTAGGAAAACCAGAAGGTTCTCCAGAACGGTCATCCGAGGAAACCCAGTCGGCGTCTGGAATGTCCGTACCATCCCGCGCTTGGCAATCTGATAAGGCGGAGCGCCTAGGAGATCCGCACCCTCAAAGGTCACACGTCCGGCGTCTGCTCCGAGGTATCCCGACACGACATTAAACAACGTCGTCTTTCCGGCGCCATTGGTGCCGATCAGTCCGACAATGCGTCCCTTTTCGACGTTGAGTGAAACGCCTTCGACCGCCTTGATGCCACCGAAGCTGCGGTGGATGTCGTGGACTTCCAGCATCGACCGCCTTAGCTCCCTCTCACTACGATTCGCGCGCGTTTCTCAGACAGAAGCCCCTCAGGCCGCCAGCGCAACACGAGGATCAGGACGAGTCCAACAATGGCCGTACGGAGCGACGAGACGGTCTCTGCCATGTTGCTCGACAATGGCAAGAAGCGCAGTGCTTCATGAAGAATGATAAACAAAAAACCACCGATCATCGCGCCGCGGTTGTTTCCGATTCCGCCAATGATAATTGCCGTCCACACAAAGAACGTCACATCGGCGACGAATTGGTGGGGAAGGATCAGCGTATTGTACCAGACGTAAAACGAACCGGCGACTCCCGACAGCACGCCGGCTACGACGAATACGCGAATATGATGAGAGAAAGGGTTGATGCCGGCCATCATCGCCAGCGGTTCGTTCTCGCGCAACGCTTTCAGTGCGCGGCCGAACGGCGATATGGTGAGCGCCTGGACAAGCCAAAGTACAATGGCAACCGCGCAGACGAGCAAAGCGAACATTGCGACCTGTTGAGCACCAGGCTCGAGCGTCGTCCGAAACGGTGGCGCCAGGCTGAAGATACCGGCAACGCCATTAGTGAGCCACAGCTCGTTCGAATAGACCTGCCGGATTACCTCGCCAAAAGCGAGCGTGGTGATCAGAAAATACTCGCGCTTTAGCCGCAGCGACGACGTACCAATCAGCAGTGCCACGAACCCGCCCATTATTCCGGCGGCGATCACGCCAATCCAGATCGGTAGGCCAAGGCCCAAAATATAGGCTTGATGGTGTGCAGCCGGAGGCGCGGTTAACAGGACATACGTGTAAGCACCAATTCCGAAGAACGAAACGATGCCGAGATCCCACAATCCATCAACGCCCGCCTCCAGATTGAGCGCAAGGCACAAAATCGCATATATCGCGCCTATTGAAAGAATACCAATGAAGAACAGGAGCAGACTTTCCATCAACTTACCTTCAGGTTCTTGCGCCGCTACGCGGCGACCAAAGGCTCTGCAGTCCCTCCGGCCGCAGCAAGAGAACCGCGATGATGATCAGGAAGGCAATGCCCGTGCGATAGTTCGACGGCAGAATGGTAATGCCAAGTTCCATGCCGATACCAAGAAGCATAGCCGCCAGCATTACCCCGTAGATGCTCCCCAATCCGCCCAAAACAGTCGCGGCGAGGATGATGATGATCTGCGACCAGCCCATGCCGAGATGCAGCGACCCGATAATGCCGAGGAATACACCGGCGACGCCGGCGAGAGCCGAGGCAATGAACCAGACGTAATCGGACGTGCGTTCCGGATCGAATCCGCGCACGCGGGCCAAATCATAATTGTCGGCGACCGCCCGGATCGAAGTTCCGATCCATGTGTTGGTCAGAAACAGGTGGATGAGAAGCGCGGCTAGAAAAGCAAAGCCAACGATCATCGCTTCATAAATTGTCATGATGGGAACGCCATCGAACTTCATCGCCCGTACGGGCGGTATGTCATAAGCAGCCACCCGCGTGCCTGCGATCGCCCCAACAAGACCATTTATCAAAAAGGCAATCCCGACAGAGGTGAAAAGTAAAACCAGGATCCCGCGTTTTTTTACTGGTTTGTAAAGGTAACGAAACAGCAGCACGCCGATGGCACCGCAACTCACCATAGCCAGCAGGGTCGCAACGACCATGCCGAGGCCAAGTCCGGAAAAAAACAGCGCCAAATAGGCGCCGATGAGCAGCATCTGGCCATGAGCAACATTGATGAAGCCCTCGGCCTTCAAGGTCATCGAAAAACCTAAGGCTCCAAAAAGGATAATGGAGCCCGAAATCACACCGAATATGATTATTTCCATTGCCGACTACCGATCGGCCGGTTCGATGGTTACGATCGTGACCGGCAAGATACCCCAACGCGAACCGCCTAAAGATTTCGCGGTCTCGTTGTATTCGTCGGCAACTAAAGTCGGCACAGATATCCCTCCCCCGGCAATCGAGCGCGCATGGAACCACTAGTGCGAAATAAAATCAATCGACTCTTTGGCAAAAAACAACGCCGTGGCTTCGGAACTTAGAAAGTAGCTGTTCCATCCCGGACGATCACATAGACCCTCGTCGTTCTGCATTTTTCATGGCACGTTCGGTCCTGAGGGACATTCGGGAGTACGCCCAATGCTGATCCATCTTCATAGTCAGGCGACGACGA
>Ga0315339_1002641_pt1 | contig 13368 bp, 7 predicted proteins | sample ASW17metaG_FD_204514 | JGI IMG/M metagenome (GOLD analysis project Ga0315339, IMG submission 204514) | Ammonia-oxidizing marine archaeal communities from Pacific Ocean, United States - ASW #17 | ecosystem: Environmental > Aquatic > Marine > Oceanic | place: USA: California | collected 2016-12-05
CCGCCACCAAAATAAAGCGGCGTCGCTAACAGGTGGCGATCATGTTCGTTAAAGCCGTCTGTTACCCATTGCGAAATGAAACGAACCGACATTTGTTGATGGGTAACGAGCGGCCCTTTTGGTGTGCCGGTGGTTCCTGACGACAGCGAGAGCCAAAGCGGTGCATCCGGATTGGACGGAAAGTGTCCGCCCATTTCGGCCTCATCAACCGAACGATGCCATTGCTCGTCGACAACCAGTGTCGTGATACCAGCAAGCGGCGCATCATCGACAATGACCTTCGGCACGTTGAAACCTTTGGCCACACGGATTTTTTCGTCGTCGGTCCAGCGGCAATCCATCGGAATTATCACCGCACCAAGCCGCATGATTGCGAACATGACGACCACATGATCAATGGTATCGCCCAAGGCGAGGCCGGTGAAATCGCCCTCCTTAACGCCGAGTTCGCGCAGCCAGTTGGCCGTCTGGCTCACCAATCTATCGAGGCTTTGATAATCGAGCGTGCGGTCGCCCTCGATCATCGCCGGATGATCGGACCGGCGCCGCGCATTGTGGGCGATCATTTCCGCGAGGTTTCCAAACATCGGGTCGTCTCCGCCTAGCCGAGGTTGTAGATACGCAGAACGTTGTCGCGAAAAAACTTGAGTTTCACTTCGGGTTTAAGATTCAGGTCTTCAACTTCCTGCCGAGTGCGGACGAAATCGAGAACCGGAAAGTCTGTGCCAAAGATGACTTTGTCCTGGCCGTAGCTGTTGATGTAATGGACAAATGACTGCGGCCAGTATTTCGGCGAGTGGGCGTCTGAACCGATAAAGATGTTGGCATGTTTCCAGGCCATCGCGATCATTTCATCGGCCCAGGGAATGCCGACGTGAATGCCGATCAACTTCAGTTCAGGAAAGTCGCAGGCGACGTCATCCAGGGTGATCGGCCGCGCGACACTGCGGAGCCGCCGTTCCGGCGAATAGACCATCGATTGCCCAACCTGCATCTGAATCGGAATATCGAGTTCGACGCACTTTGCATAAAAGGGATAGACCTTGCGATGGTTGGGCGCGAGTTCGAACCAATGCGGATAGTAATGCGCGCCGATAAAGCCCATCTCCTTGACTGCGTGTTCCAGTTCGGCGACGCCCGACATGCCTTGCGTCGGATCAATCCCGGCGAGGCCGTAGAACCGATCCGGATATTTGTTGACGGCGTCAGCGACCAATTCGTAGGGAATGTGAACACTTGCCGGCAATCCAAGTTGGCCGCTCCGCGACGCAATCAAGAAAGATTTTTCGGTACCTGCCGCGTCCATGCGCTGCAAAATTTCTTCGACGGTAATGCCGGCGTAGGTTTGTTCGGTGACGCCAATTTTGTCGACAAAGAAGCCGTGCGTTGAATTGGGGCGAAGCGCACCAGCTTCGGGCGTCCATAAATTGACGACGGCGTCGATTGCGGAGATTTCGAAGTTTTCTGCCATGAAAATATATCAATCTGGTTGGAGGTGTCAGTTCCGAAGGCCCATCTCGCGTGCAATGATGTCGCGCTGAAGTTCAACCGCGCCTTCGCCGAATGTATAAAGACGTGCGTCCCGCCATATCCGTTGCATATCGCTTTCAGACGAATAGCCGGCGCTAGCCAGTATCTGCATGCCGTGGTGGGCGACGTATTGCAGGCATTCGGTCGCCACCATTTTCGATTGCGCGGCTTCTTTGCGGCAGCGTTTGCCTTCGGTGATCAACCACGACAGGTAATAGAGAACATGCCGTGCCTGATCGACTCGCGTCTGCATATCGACAAGGCGGTGCTGGACCACTTGAAAATTTGCGAGAGGGCCGCCGAACTGCTCGCGCTCCTTGGCGTGCGCAACTGTGATATCGACCGCGCGTTGCGCCTGCCCTGTGGCGTTTGCCGCCTGTCCGGCGCGGCTGTAATGAAGTGTCGACATGAGATTCTTGAAACCGTTGTCGACATCTCCGAGAACCGCATCGTCGCTAACCTCGACATCTTCAAAGGCGATGTCCCATGAGGTCAGGCAATTGTTGCCGACTTTCTTCAGCGGCGTCATGTGGATGCCATCGGCACCTTTCGGCACGAGCAGCATGGTTATGCCCCTGCTCCCCTTGCTATCCGGCGCCGTCCGGCACGCTGTCAGAATGTAATCGGCGCAATTCGCATCGCTAATCCATGTCTTTCGGCCATTGATGACCCAACCCCTGTTGGTGCGGCGCGCCTTGGTAATCAGAGCGCCGGCGTCGCTGCCCGCTCCCGGTTCTGTCAGAGCCAGCGAAAAGCGAAGGTCACCGCTGACAATGCGTGGCAGCAGATCCCTCTTTTGATCTTCCGATCCATAGGTCAGCACCGACATGCTGCCAAAACCAACGGTTGTCCCGAATAACGATCCGGCCATCGCGGCATGGTAGCCAAGCCGTTCGTGAACAAGTGAAACGCTGGTCCAGCTTTCGTTCAGGCCGCCGTATTCCGCAGGCAGTGGCAGCGCCAAAATTCCAGCTTCGGCATAGACCTTCAAGAGATGGTTGGGCGGTTCAAATTCTGAATCGCGGCGTCGCACTTCGTCCGGTGGCAAATGGGTTGCGATCAACCGGTCCACTGTTTCGAGCATCGCGTCTTGCTCGGGGCTGGTACCAAAATTCACGACGCTCCTCCATGGGCTGTTGGCCGACCAAACATTCAGACGAGATTATGCATTGGCGGGGACGACCTGTTCTGTTTCGCGGGTCGACGTCTTCCGCCAAACGGTGACCACGCCAAACAATCCCGCACCCGACATGAACAGCAATATCCCTGTCCAGATAATCGGATGGGCAGCGTGAAAAACGACCTGGCCCATAAGTTCGAAGGACAAAGCCCCGGCAAAAATGATCGCCCAGGCGATCCACAGTCCCGCCGTCGAAATCTCCCGTGCCCCGCCCCACTTTTCTTCATCCGACATCAGGTTTTGCGTCAGGTCCTTAATGTTGGCAACATCGGGGCTGTCCGAATAGACGTCAACACTTCCGCCTTCCCTCTTCAGCTGGGCGTCAACAAATCGCCCGAGTAATCTTGAAAAAATACTATTTCGTCGACTAACTACACCATTCGACTGCGCCCGTTCCCCAACATTCTCAATTGCACGCGCGGCCTGACGTCCCTGCCAGTTGAACGCGAAACAAGCCACAACCAGAACAAACCCGATTGAGAGATAGAGAAAGTCCGGCACGATCAGCAGAATCGTCGAAACCAGAAGCACGCCCCTCATCCAGTAGGGGACCGTCGTGAACAGATAGCCCGTGAACGCAATCGCAAGAGCTGACAGGCCGATGAATGCCGTCGTCGAATAGAGGAGTATTTCCCACCATGCCCCTTCCAGAAGCAAGGCCGGGCTATAGATGAATAATATCGGCAGCAGAAACGTCGCCGCACCAAGACGGGACGCTTGCACAGCAGTCGCCATCGGCGTCGCACCGGCAAGAGGCGCGGCCGCAAAAGCGGTCAACGCCACCGGCGGTGTGATCAGGGAAATGATGCCGTAATAAAACGCGAAAAAATGGGCGGCAATGTCGGGAATTCCGGCTTTGACCAGGATCGGAATGACAGTTGCAACAAGGGTGATGTAGACGGCGACCGCCGTCATACCCATGCCCATGATCAAGGCCATGATCGCGGTTATCACCAACAGCAACCATATGTGTTCGCCGGCGAGATCGACCGCCGCCTGACTGATCTGAAAACTCAAACCCGTCGAAAATATCGCCCCGATAATTATTCCAGCGGCGGCAGCGGCAGCCGAAACACCGGCAGTGGACTTCGCCGTTTTTTCCAGCGAATCAATAAGTCGCGCTGGCGTTAGCCGGTTGGTTCGCTGAATGAGCGCAAGAATAATGGTCGTGAAGATGATCACGACCGCAACAAGAACGATTGAGTAGCCGAACGAGAGCGCGACCACGATCAGCACCAAGGGCAGTGCGAGATAGCCCTGTTTCCTGATGATCGGCCAGGCACGCGGCAGATCTTTCCTTGCCATCGTTTCGAGGCCGAGTTTTTTCGCCTCGAGATGAACCGTTACAAATATGACGGCGAAATAGAGCACTGCGGGGATTGCCGCGGCGCCAATTATCTCGAGATAACTACGCCCGAGGAACTCGGCCATGATGAAGGCTACTGCCCCCATCACTGGTGGCATGATGATACCGCCGTTTGAGGCAGCCGCCTCGACACCCCCTGCGAACGCTCGTCTGTAACCAAGGCTTTTCATCAGTGGAATCGTGAAAGCGCCGGTGGTGAGCACGTTGCCGATGGAACTGCCCGACAGGCTGCCCAGGAAGGCCGACGATGCGACCGCTGCCTTTGCCGGGCCGCCGGTGCGATGGCCAAACAGGGCGAAAGCAAGGCGGGTAAAAAACGTGCCGCCACCGGTCGTATTCAGGAGCGTGCCAAATAATATGAAGAGGACGACGAACTGCGCCATCACGGCAATCGGAATGCCGTAAACGCCGTCACTGCCGAGCAATATCGTCTCGGCGAGATGATTGAAACTCGACGGTGGACCAAAAAAGGCGCCGACAAAATGATCGGCGAATAAGGAATGAACCAGGAAAAAGACGACGATCATAATGAGGATTGGCCCGACCGCGCGCCGCGTCGCCTCAAGCACCAACCCGGTCAATAGAATGCTCGAAAAAAATTCGGTAAACCGCATGTCGAACCGGCGGTAATCCCAGGTGTCCAATTCGATCAGGTAATAACCAATTGTCCAAAGACTGCCGAGCACCAAAAGAAGATCAATCGCAAGCGCAATCGGTGCTTGCCCTCCTTTTTTTCCGCCGAGCGGGTAATACAGAAAAACCAACGCCAACGCGATACCAACATGAACCGACCGCAACAACATCGCGTCCGGCGGCCCGTAAATCCCGGCGTAGAGATGGACCAATACAAAAAATATTCCGAGGGTGCCGGAGAGCCAACCGCGCCATGTCCGGCGAAAGGTCGGCGCCCCGTTGGCGAGTTCAGCGAACACGGGTGAGCTCCATTACACGGGCGAGCGGTCTGGGGACCGAGCACCGGCCCCCAGACAACCCGAACTAGACCTTCAACGCCGGATACGCTCGATCCGGCAAAAGGTTCGCGCTCTGACTAGAGCTTTCCAACTTCGCGGTAGTAGCGTTTCGATCCTTCACAGACCGGGACTTTATTGTGCTCAAGCACGTTATTGACGCCGATCTCTTCCGAGCCCGGGAACAAGCCCCAGAATTCTTTGTGCTGCTCGTTAATGACTTTCGTCACCTGATAGGTCAGGTCCTCAGATAGTTTTGACGACGTAACCAACTGGTTGAAATACCAGGGAACATTGACGTCTTTATCCTGGCCGGAATAAGAACCCGCCTTCACGACACCGCGCGTGATGCCGGGCCGCAAGGCACTCAGTTTTGCCAAGGCTGCATCATCAAATCCGACGAGATGGAATCCCGGCGAATTTTCAAGCCGCAGCATCAAGCTGTAGGGAACGCCACCTGAGAAAAACGTCAAGTCGAGACGCCGATCCTGGAACGCCTGAACAGTGCTGCCATAACCAAACGCTTCAAGAATATTGCCACGCTTTTCGAATTCGTCGATCGATACGTCGTTCGCCTCAAGCGCCGGCGCAATCAGATTGAAGAAAAATCCGGTCTTGGCGCCGGTCCAGATGCGATAATTGCCAGTTGCAAGTTCGCGGAGGCTCTTGATGCCGTCAGTCTTGGCGACGGCGTAGAGACCAGAGCCGTACAAGGTCATGATGTGACAGACATCCGGCGTCTTGATTGGAACGGTCGATGCGCCGTCCGCAATTCGTTTCACATCGTAGGTGTACCCAATTTTGTAGTGGACCTCGCCGTTCTGAATATCGACCTGTGCTTTTACAGAATCACCGGCGACGGCGGCAGCGCGGACATCGCCAATATTCTTATTGATCAATTCAGTCAGCTTCGCGGCAAACAGCGGATATGTTCCTGCCAATCCTCCGTTCACCCGTAGCAGTTGCTGCGCGGACGCGGTTCCCGCGCTCATTACGAAAATTAGGATGACACTAAATATAAGACGTAAAGACATACCCTCTCCCTCCAATTACGAACCTTGTTATCCAGTTCGTTCAATAGATCCCCAGAAAAGCGAGCCCTGATGGCCGCATCTCACCTGTCGGAATTAACCATTACATTGATACGGAAATCACTTTAGGCGCAAATTGATGCACCCCGCAATGTCGCCTCGGTTGGTCCAAAGATAATGAGTTTGCAACTGGATAATCGGAATTCGGAATGTGCATCGACCGAAGGAAAACACTGGAAACGCTCAAACATTCATAGAATCCGGCACGCGGAGCATGATGACGCGTTGGTAACCAGGAGAAATACGGGTGGTCTGCAAACCTACTATTTTAAGCCAGTTGCAAGAACGGGCGGGAATACCAGACTGGCATGAGCTGCACTCGTGGCTGTCCGTCATGCTTTGCGGGGTTCAGTGCGATGGAAGGCGAACTGCCTAGCACAATGAAGTCGTGGCGAGCGCCGCTATTCGGCGGCCTCGCTGACGATGCACATGTCGCAATCGGCCGAGAGATTCGGGTGGGCCATGTTGGCGATCATGTCCTCCAACGCCCCTAGTTGTTGCGGGTTGGCTTGGGGATAGGCGATACGGTTTTGCTTGATGCCGAGGCGCAGGAGCATTTCGACCACGGTGTAGCCGGTGCGCATGGGCTCCAGCACGGTCACCGAGGCGCGGGCGGCAATCATCGGCGCGATGGTCGCCATACAGGTGCAGCCCAGCACGATCGTGTCAGCACCGTCCTCTTTCACGGCGAGGGCAACCTGTTCGAGGGTCCGTTCGATGATCTCTTCGTTGCCGCTTTGCATGGTGCCCATTGTCGCGATGGCGCCAGAGGTGCTGACCACTTCGTCGTCGCGCAAGACGTTGCGCACCGAGACGCAGCGCGCGGCGGCACCGGTGTTGCGCAAGCGTTCTTCGGTGACGAAGTTCATGCGCGGCGGCCAAATCTTGACCACCGAAAACTTGCGCCCGACGGTGGCGGCCATCGTCATGGTCGCTTCGCACGCGCCGACAATGGGGATGGTCAGCGCGGATTTCATCTCGTCGATGCCGTAGTCGCCCATCCTGTTGATGAAGATCGCATCGAACCCGGCTTTTTGCGCTTCGATCGCGGCATCGAGATTGGCGATGACCGACAGACCGCGCTCATAGGGCGTGTGGGGAAAGACCTTGAGCCGCGGGGTGAACAGGGTCGCGGTGAACCCGGGCGAGCGAACCTCGTCGATCGGCGCCAAAGACGACGTGCGCCCGAACCCGCCGCCAATGACCGCGATGCGCTTATCCATGAGGTCGTCCTCCGCCAACGCTATTTTCGGTATGTGTCTCGGCAGCAACTCCACAATCACAAACCACCAAGGCCCTAAAGCTCAGCCAGCTGCAGCCTCATCGACAGCCTCTTCAACTGCCTCCTCCGCCGCTGCCTCCTCGGCGGCGGCGGCCTCACTCACGGCTCCAGCCTGTTCCTGCCCATCGACCGCGGCCTGTGACTCGGCGACAGCTCCGCCCTGACTCGCACTGGCATCCAAACTTTCACCTAGCGAAACATCCAGCGCATCAGGGGTAGTTCCCGGAGATCCGGACGCCGCATCTCCCAAAACACTGCCGAAATCGAAATCACCCAAGCCGGAACCGACCTCCTGCCCGTCGATCGTAATGTTGTCAGCCGAAAACTGGTCCAGCGTCACTCCTTCCACAAACAAACTATTGCCTGGCCCAGCATTGATCAGCGTACCGCCGTCGGCCTCCTCAACAGAAATATTTGCAAGATCATCCAGTCCAGTGAAATTAATCGTGTCCTGTCCAGGGTTGAAGTCCGTGATCGTATCGGCACCTGGTTCGCTGAAGTTCTGAACAAACGTGTCAGCACCCCCGCCACCTACAAGAGTGTCATCGCCAGCGCCGCCTTCGAGAGTATCTCTTCCACCGCCGCCTTTGAGGAGATCATCGCCCGCGCCGCCTGCGAGGATGTCATTGCCGCCGCCGCCTTGGAGGAGGTCATCGCCCTCGCCGCCAGCGAGGCTGTCAGCGCCCTTGCCACCTTTGAGGATGTCATCGCCCGCTCCACCGTCGAGGATGTCCTGACCCCCACGACCTTCGAGGAAATCATCACCCGCACCGCCTTCGAGGGTGTCCCTGCCCTCACGACCTCGGAGGGTTATATCAGCAGATGCCTCGCCGCTAACCTCTGTCAAATCGCCAATGACACTCGAAAGGTCAGAACCACTGGTACCAGGGGAAAGTGCCTCCCCATCGATCGTGACATTGCCGACACCCAACTGGTCCGGCGTCACGCCTTCCAACACCAATGTATTGCCCTCGCCGGCACTAATTACCGTTCCCCCATCAACCTCGGTGACTGATAGCCTGGAAACATTCTCGATACCGCCAAATCCCTTTAAGTTGACCGTGTCCTCGGAGGGGTTGAAGTCCGTAATCGTATCTACACCCGTTTCGCGGAAGGACTGGGAGAACGTATCAGCGCCCGCCCCGCCTGTGAGGGTGTCATCCCCCCTGCCGCCCGAGAGAATGTCGTCGCCTTCACCACCGACGAGGGTGTCTTTGCCTTGGCCGCCAGCAAGGATGTCATCGCCTGCGCCGCCATCGAGAGTATCGTTACCCGCGCCACCTTTTAACAGGTCGTCGCCCGCACCACCCTCAAGCACATCTTTTTGAGCGCCGCCATCGAGAGTATCGTCACCCGCGCCACCTATGAGGGTGTCATCCCCCCTGCCGCCAGAAAGGCTGTCATCGCCGGCGCCGCCGGTAAAAGTTTGACTCCCGGTAAATCCCCTTAAATTTAGCGTGTCCCCCTGCAATTCAGCTCCCACGTCTCTTAAGATGCTCTCAAGAGAGTCGCCAGGGCCGAGGGTGAGCGCCTGTCCCTCAATTGTGACATTGTTGGCACCCAACTGATCCGGTGCGATATTTGCGACGAACAATGTGTTGCCGGTCCCACTATCGATTAACGTGCCTCCGTCGATCGATGTGACTGAGACGTTATGAGAATTGTGCACTCCTCTGAGCTCAATCGTGTCCTCTGAGGGGTTGAAGTCCGTGATTATATCGTGACCTGTATCCGTAAAGTTCTGGACAAACGTATCTCTCCCCGCCCCACCTGTGAGGGTGTCACTAGACCCCATGCCGGCGAGGATGTCATCGCCGTCACCGCCAACGAGGTAATCATCGCCCATAAAGCCTTTCAGAACATCATCGCCAGCGCCGCCTTCGAGGGTGTTATTGGCCATGCCTCCCTCAAGAACATCATCGCCATCGCTGCCCGTTCTTAGGGTATTGGCTGAGGTAAAATTCCCCCTCACTTGCGTTCTCACGTCGAATTCGAATGCCCGGGCCATGGTGAGTTCCCCCTAATAAAGTAGTTTTCTGACTGAGGTCACGCTGAGCATTGCAGCGCCGTCGCGTACGTAAACCGTTTTGCGACAGCTAAACAACTCCGCAATTACTAGCCACAAACAATCAGGGCTCTATAGCTCAGCCAGCTGCAGCCTCATCGAGAGCCTCTTCGACAGCTTCTTCCCCTGCCGCCTCCTCGGCGGCGGCGGCCTCACTCACGGCTCCAGCCTGTTCCTGCCCATCGACCGCGGCCTGTGACTCGGCGACAGCTCCGCCCTGACTCGCACTGGCATCCAAACTTTCACCTAGCGAAACATCCAGCGCATCAGGGGTAGTTCCCGGAGATCCGGACGCCGCATCTCCCAAAACACTGCCGAAATCGAAATCACCCAAGCCGGAACCGACCTCCTGCCCGTCGATCGTAATGTTGTCAGCCGAAAACTGGTCCAGCGTCACTCCTTCCACAAACAAACTATTGCCTGGCCCAGCATTGATCAGCGTACCGCCGTCGGCCTCCTCAACAGAAATATTTGCAAGATCATCCAGTCCAGTGAAATTAATCGTGTCCTGTCCAGGGTTGAAGTCCGTGATCGTATCGGAACCCGGTTGGCTGAAGTTCTGCACAAACGTGTCAGCACCTCTGCCGCCTACGAGAGAATCATCTCCGGCCCCGCCTTCCAGGGTGTCATCACCCGTGCCTCCCTTGAGGAGGTCATCTCCGGCACCGCCTTCGAGGGTGTCATCACCCTTAGCACCTACTAGACGGTCATCTCCGGCACCGCCTTCCAGGGTATCATCACCCCTGCCGCCTCTAAGGATATCATCACCCGCACCGCCTTCTAAAGTATCATCGCCCCCACCACCTTTGAGGGTAACATCAACTGCTGCTACATCCTCGTCTGCAGTCGCCGTAGCGGTATCGTTAACTTCGTCTTCGGGCTCACCTTCAGTTGCAGAATTGTTACCGTCGAAGTTACTCAAGATGCTTCCGAGCGGAGAATCGTTTGTAAGAGCCTGGCCATCAACCGTGATATTACTTGCACCCAGCTGTTCCGGCGTCACGTTTTCGACTAATAAAGAATTATCCTCCCCGGCGCTGATAAGCGTCCCACCGTCTACCACTTCGACGGCTAAATTGTCCTCGCCCAGTCCCGCAATATCAATCACGTCCTCGTCGGGATTAAAGTCTGTTATGGTATCGTTGCCTGCGACACTGAAGTCCTGAATAAAAGTATCAGCACCTCTGCCGCCTACGAGAGTATCATCTCCGGCACCGCCCCGAAGGGTATCATCGCCGCTGGAACCTTTAAGGGTATCATCACCCGCACCGCCTTCAAGGGTATCCTCTCCGCCGCCGCCTTTGATTGTGTCATCTCCAGCGCCGCCCGCAATGGTGTCATCACGATCACCGCCCTGAAGATTTACATCGGCTGCCTCCGACTCGTTGCCACCCAGGTCACTCAGAATACTCCCCAGGTCAGAACCACTGGATCCGACGGCAAGCGCCTCCCCGTCAACCGTAATATTGTCGGCATTCAACTGGTCCGGCGTCACTCCTTCGATCAACAACGTATTGCCGCTCCCGGCTCCAATCTCCGTGCCGCCATCAACCTCTGTGAGTGTGACCCTGGAGATATTCTGGATACCACCAAATCCCTGCAAATCAATTGTGTCCTGCGAGGGGTTGAAGTCCGTAATCGTATCGGCACCTTGTTCGCCGAAGTTCTGGACGAACGTGTCAGAACCCCTGCCGCCTGTGAGCGTATCATCACCCTTGCCGCCTATGAGCGTGTCATCGCCCGCGCCTCCTTCGAGGACGTCCTCGTCCCTGCCACCGGAGAGAATGTCATCGCCCGCGCCTCCTTCGAGGATGTCGTCGCCTCTGCCGCCGCCGAGAATGTCATCGCCCCCGCGCCCTCGGAGAGTGTCATCGCCATCCTGACCAAAAAGGTCGTCATCACCACTCCCGCCAGCGAAAGTCTGGTCACCCTGAAATCCCTTTAACGTAATCCCATCCTGTTGGGCATCAGTCGCCAGGTTGTTCAAGACGCTCTCGAGCGTGTCCCCAGAACCAAGGGTCAGCGCTTCTCCATTGAGCGTGATATTTTCGATATTCAACTGGTTCGGGATCACACCTTCGACGAACAACGAATTGCCGGTCCCAGCATTGATCAACGTGCCACCGTCGACCTCTGTGATCGCGAACTCGTCAAGATTAATATTCTCAAATCCCTGTAGTTCAATCGTGTCCTCAGAGGGGTCGAAGTCCGTGATTACATCGTTGCCTGAGACAGCAAAGTTCTGAACGAACGTGTCCCTACCTTCTCCACCTGTGAGAACGTCATTGGCCCCGCCACCAATGAGGGTGTCATCGCCAGTGCCACCGTCGAGGCGGTCAACACCCCTGCCGCCGTCCAAGAGGTCGTCGCCCTCACCACCGTCAAGATAGTCTTTACCCCTCATTCCCTCCAGAGTGTCATCGCCTTCACCGCCAATAATTGTGTCGTGGCCCATGAAGCCTTTGATAGTGTCATCCCCCGCCCCGCCATCAATAGTGTTATTGGCTATACCACCGATGATGAGGTCGTTCCCCGCCGCTATATCATTGACAATACTTTCGAGATCCTGGCCACTGGGACCAACCGTGAGCTCTCCGCCATCGATCGTGACATTGCTTCGACGCAACTGGTCCGGCGTCACGCCCTCTACCAGCACAGTGCTGGCGCCCCCGTAATCAATCACTGTGCCACCTTCGGCCCCCGTGACTGAGATTTCGGAAAAAGTCGGGTTCCCTCCAAATCCCTGCAGGTCAAGCGTGTCCTCTGAGGGATTGAAGTCCGAAATCGTGCTCGTGCCTGGCGCGCTGAAGTCCTGAGCGAAACTGGCCATGGGTAAGTCCTCCCTGACAAATTCAAACTAAAACAGAAATCAATTTAGATATTTCATCGCCTTCGTGCGGGCGGATTTAATAACTGGTCAAAAACATCTTGTACTGTAGCGCAATATATTTCAACAATGCAGAGATGTTACCAATGAAAACTCAATAACACCATGACAACGGTCACAGCAGCCAATTATCGGCCTCATCCCTATAAATAACCGTCTGAAGTTATATCAATTGAACGGGTTCTACACTATAAAAACTAGAATATCTCTGGTTCAAAGGTCCTTAGGGTCCTTTTAAGGACTATACCTCAACAAATTAATTGCTTTTGCTACTTATCCCCCTGTGCTACCCCGCGGAGGGCGAGATTTTTTGAGCGCCACATAGCCAAATGGTATTTGGCTATGAAGATGTGAAACTGACTATTTGGCGCGAATATGTACTCTCGGGTAAACATAAAGACAAAGACATAAGTACATGGATGTTCGTTCTCTAAGATCTGGAGCACTAGGTGCAATTGCTATCGCTCGGCAATTTGGCGTCCGCATTACTGCCGACGCCATTGAAAACGCTTTCACCCAAGACAACATCAAGAAGCCGACGGATCTTGAGAAAACTCTTGCTGGGCTCGGAGTCACAGCGCAGTTCAGGCGTCCACAATTCAAAATTTTTCAAGACAAACTTTATTACTACCCCTGCGTTGCCCTCTTCAAAGACGGCACGGCGAGGATTGTCGTAAATCCGGTAAAAAAGGAGGGTGAGCCTTCTACATTTACTTGTATCGATCCACTGGATCCGGTTTCGGCTACTGAAACCCTAACGGAACGCGATTTCCTTGGACTGTGGACTGGACTGATCATTCTAGTCTCAAAACGAACCGGTGTTGAGGCTCAGGATCGATTTTTTGATTGGTCTTGGTTTTTACCCGAGTTACTACGGCACAAGTGGCTCTTATTCGTTACTTCATTAACTTCTGTAATCGTACATCTAATTGGCCTTGCTCCAATTGTATTCATTCAGATTTCATTCGATAAGGTTTTAGGATATGGCGCCATTTCTAC
>Ga0315339_1002642_pt1 | contig 13368 bp, 17 predicted proteins | sample ASW17metaG_FD_204514 | JGI IMG/M metagenome (GOLD analysis project Ga0315339, IMG submission 204514) | Ammonia-oxidizing marine archaeal communities from Pacific Ocean, United States - ASW #17 | ecosystem: Environmental > Aquatic > Marine > Oceanic | place: USA: California | collected 2016-12-05
GGACGGCGGCGTTGGGGATTGCGTTGCCGGAAGGATTGAAGGCGGTTGTGGGGAAAGCGTTGGGCTAGCCCGGTGTTTCAGCGCCGGGTATGCATTGGCAGAGTATACGGCGCACCGTGCGTGTGCGAGGGTATGGCATCCAGGTAAAAGGAATGGTTATGAGTCATCCTAATATTGTGTTTGTGTTCGGGGATCAGCATCGGTTGTGTACCACAGGTTTTGGAGGAAACGCGCAGGTTCGTTCGCCGTATATGGACCAGATGGCGGAGGAAGGCGTGGTATTTGAGACAACGGTGTCGAATGTGCCGGTATGCACGCCGTGGCGGGCGGCATTTTTGACGGGACAATATCCGTTGACGACCGGAATGTTCATGAACGATGTTCAGTTGCCGACAGATCGGCCTACATTCGGCACGGTGCTGCGTGATGCCGGCTATGATACAGCCTATATCGGCAAGTGGCATCTTGACGGACCGGGCCGTAGCGATTTTACGCCACCGGGACCACGGCGTCAGGGGTTTGATTTCTGGGCCGTCGGTAATTGCACGCACGACTACATGGATTCCCTATATTATCGTGACACGCCGGAACCGCTGTACTGGGACGGTTACGACGTAGAAGCACAGACGTCGATGGCGATTGACTATATCCAGGATCACGATGGCCGGAAACCGTTTGCCATGGTGATGTCGTGGGGACCGCCGCACAATCCCTATCAAGCGGTGCCTCAGAAGTATCTTGATATGTATCCGCCAGAGGAGATGGAAATTCGCCTTAACTGTCCGGAGCCGAATCGTGAGGATCTCTCCGGGTTTTACGCCCATGTGACGGCGCTCGACGACCAGCTTGCCCGGTTGGGTGAGGCGCTTGAGCAGGAAGGGCTGATGGATAATACCATCTTTGTCTACACTTCCGACCACGGAGATATGATCGGCTCTCAGGGCAGACAACGCAAGCAGCATCCCTGGGATGAGTCGATCCACGTGCCTTTTATCATGCGGTGTCCGGGACAGGCGTCTGCGGGACATCGGGTCACCTCACCATTCAACGTCGTAGACATCATGCCGACCTTACTTGGTCTGGCGGGCGTCTCTATACCCGATACCGCCGAGGGCCGCGATCACAGTCCGGCCGTGCGTGGCGAACCCTTTGACGGCAATAAAGCCGCATATACGATGAGCATCGCGCCGTTTGCTGAATTCCGAGGACAGCCCTGGCGTGGCCTGCGCACGGAGCGTTATACGTATACCCGTGATCTGGATGGACCGTGGCTGTTGTATGATAACGAAACCGATCCGTATCAGATAGATAATTTAATTGGTCAACCGGCCTATACCGATCTGCAACAACGTATGGAAAATCTGCTGCAAGCTATGATGGCCGAGCGTGGTGATGAACTGGCACCAGCCCAGGTATTTCTGGATCGGTATGGGCACGAAGTGGATCGGGTGGGGGCAGTGCCGTATAGGAATTAGTGAGTTGGTGAGTTGGTGAGTTAGTGATTGGTGCGAGGCCAGATATTTGAGCTTTCCGTGACGGTAGCATTAGGACCGATAGACTGTGCCGCCATGGCCGAAGCGTTCGGCGAAGAGCACGAGTCCACCTATGGTCACCACGCCGGTTCTGAGGAGCCGGTGGAACTGGTCAACGTCGAGCTCATAGGCCAGGGTCTACCGGAGCGATCACGTATTCCGGAAAGGCTTCAGAGGGAGGAGTAAACGTCCAAGCCCTCCTTGAACTTCGGCGATGGTCCGTCCAGGATCACCGGCGGATCGATCTTGCGCCAGGTGGCGACCACTCGGGAATCGACAGATTCAATTACCCATGAAGGCGCCTTCAGGATGTTTCCTTCCCTCCGTATGGACGCCGGCACCTCCTCCAGATCCAGGTCATGGATACCGCCACGTCCCTTCATCCAGGCTACGTGGAACGCCGCTATGTCCGGGCTATCCGTACAGAGCACCTGGAATCCGTCGGGCCCGGGAATATCGATGAACACTGCAGTTCCCTCACCAGCTTCACAGTAATGGGTATGCCACAGACTCACCATCCCGCTGTGCGTGTCCGCCCCCGGTTCCTTGATATAATCGATCCAGTGCTGGCCGGTCCAATACAATGATCCCGGTTTTATGATCGGACGTGACATGGTATAATCCTTCATTGGCAGGTTTGAACCGAGCCAGTGACCATCTGTTGTTCGCCAAGGTACGGTACCGAGGGAATCCTTGTCCTGTATAACCTTATTTATATCCTCTCGTATTTTGTCAACCGGTTCGGTACAAACGGCACCTCGCACATATAAATGTCACCCGTTGAGTCGACCCAAATGCCGTGGGGTGCATTCTTAATCTGGCCAGGCTCATTGCCGTCTTCACCCCATTGCGCCAGGGTCTCTCCCTGCAGCGTCATGATGCTGATGCGTTTCTCCGCCTCTGCAAGGAAGCACACGTCGTTGGTGTCGATAAAGATATCGTTGGCCGGACCGTAGTGTGTCCACTCTTCCAGGAAGTTGCCCTCTGGATCGAAGATCTGTATGCGGCTGTTGGTGCGGTCAATGATCAACACCCGCCCGGTTTTGTCTATCCGGACACAGTGGGGGATGTCGAATTTTCCGGGCGCGGTTCCGGATCCGCCCCAGGTACACATCAGCTCTCCGTCCGAAGTGAACCGATGGACGTAGTTCTGACCGTAACCGTCGGTGACATACATGTCCTCAACGTTGCCGAGCACCGCCCAGGTCGGACTGTTGAAAGGTTCCCCTTCCGCGCCTGGTTCGCCGGGTGCCCCGTGCATGGAAATCATCGCCCCATCAAGCGTATGCACCGTCACGGTGTGCAGTGCGCAATCCGTGATGTATGCTTTGTCATCCGGGCTGATCCAGATGGAATGGGGCACTTTGAAGAAGTCCTGTCCCCAGGTATTCAGCACTTTGCCGTCCCGGTCCATGACCACTATGGCTGGGTTGGGTTCCCGGTCTATCACATAGACGTTGTCTTTAGAATCGGTAGCCATCGACGTAACGATTCCGAATTCCCATTCACCCCATCCGTCCACCACCTTGTATCTATAATCCCCTGATCCGAATTCCATATAGATGAACTCCTTTAATTGATGATTTCTCCTGCGCGGACAGTCGCGACCGGCTCCCAGCAACCGCCGGGACGCTTTCGGCCGTCGACATCGACCATGGGCATGGCGGATTCGTTGAAGCGCAGCACCGCGAGGTCGGCACAGGCGCCAGGTGCCAGGGTTCCGATTTCACCTGCGAGCCCCATCAATTCCGCCGGGCGTGCGGTAACCCGGGTGAACGCCTCCCGTTCCGCCAAACCGGCAGCTATCAGCTTGGAGATTGTGCGGAGCAGGTCGTGCTGCGGTACACTACCCACATGGCGTCGGTACTGGTCGGACGAGATGGTGTCCGGCCGGAAGTCCTGGGCGATACACGGTTCGGAGGTTTCGAATGTAAACGATGCCATGCCGTGCCCTACGTCGAACAGAATGCCCCGCCTCCTGGCATCTCGGACGGTCTGTTTCACCTGACCGCCTTCAAGCAGGTTCTGCGCCCTACTGTTGAAACAGTACGTCAGCACGTCACCGGGGCGCAGCAGTGTTAACTGATCAGCCAGCGTCCAGTCATCCACCATGCGGCTGCCGAACAGAATAGGTTTTCCGCTTCGTTCCGCTGTTTCCAGACCTCGCGCCATCACGTCTTGAGGATCGACCGGGTTATGGGGTCCCGTGTTGAAGGCGATGCCCCAGATATCTGTCCCGCCTCGTTCAATGGCAGCAACACAGGCATTCGCATCCGCATCTTCTATGGTTTCGATGTTAGCGTTGGGGTTCATCTCACCGTTCTTCGACAGGTTGATGGCCAGCAGCACCCTTGTTTTGGATGCGGCGATCACCCGCTGCCTGTATGCATCCAGATCTAAGGCCCCTGCGTCCCCCTGTGACAGAACCGTTGTTACGCAGCGGGGCAGAAATTCCTTGTCCGGATCAACGCCGTATCGTGATTCCGGCAAACCGGGATGGGCATGCATGTCGACCAGTCCAGGCAGCAGCGTGGCGTCCGGATAAGACAGCAGCTGAGTCGACGAGCCGTCTACGTCCGGTCCCGAGGCCACGATCCGATCCCCCGTGACCGCCACAGACCCCGGGCCGTCAAGGCCGGTGTCCGCACAGAACACACGACCGGCATTTACAATCAGGTCATAAACGGGCACAACGCCTCCAATTTTACGTTAACCTACCCGATGCGGCTTCAGTACCTCATAATCCGGCTCAATGCCGAGACCCGGAGCATCAGGTACTGTCGTATAGCCGTCTTTATCCAGCGTAAGCGGATTCTTGAAGACCTTACCCCGGAGCGGGTCTACCGTTTCCCGGTAAAATTCCAGGATCAATCCATTTGATATTGCCGAGACGAGATGGATGTGTATTTCCTGCGCGCCGTGTGGCGTTATCCGTAGATCGTGAGATGCGGCCAGCGCCGCCACCTGCATGAATTCCGTGATGCCGCCGAGGATCGGCGCAACCGCATTGAGTATGGCTCGATCTTGCGGGCCACCTCCACCGCTTCATAAGCCGCATATGCGTTGTTGGCGTCCACCATCAATTTTATGTCCGGTCCTATCGTTTCACGCACACCGCGCACACGGTCCAGGTCCTCTTTGACCGGTACGCAAACGGATCTTCTCCGATCAGTGCCTGCTTGTAATGTTCCACGAGGGCGGTGACTATTTCGCCTGGCCGCCCGGCGGCAGTGCCGCCTCCCCAGCCGATCCCGAAAATTCCCTCGTTCGTGTGCACTTCCACCAGGTTGAGGCCTGCTATGGAATAGGTGTATTTGCCATTGCTGATCGGTTTTGGCTTGGGCCAGGAATAGCGCTGTACTGTTACGTCGGTTATTTTCAGATAGCCCCTTGTTAAAGAACGATATTCCGTTAAGAAGAACCAGCCGGTTACACTTAAAACCGAGGCGGACCCCGGGCGTTGCCCAAACAGGGCAAACGGCCTCACCCTGCAGGTCACATCTACTATTGATAAAAACCAGCAATGTGGGTAAAAGCTTTTGATATTTCCCCAATCCAGACTATAGTAATATATTCCCCACGATTCTTCAATCAGAATTATCGCATAATTGAGACATTCAGGATAAGGTGCCAGATGCAGATTATAAAACCGGTCTTAACAGTTCTTGCACCTGTGATTTTCTTCAGCGGAATATTCTGGCCCGGGCAGTCTGCCGAGGAGATTGTCAATACAGTCGGCAAGGTGATGCCTTCCGATGCGGCGATCGTGGAAGGACTGGACTATCTCAAACACGGCGGAACGTATGTGGAATATGGCCATTACGTAGATTCCGGAACTTTCGAATGCAACCCCAGCCAGAGTCTTCTACGTAAGAACCTGCGCCTCGAAGCCGCCTGGGGCTTCGAATCCAACCACTTCATCCGTTCCCTGAGGATGCTCGAAAAACACGCCGACCTCTTCAAGGATTTTGTCAGTCATGTCATCCCTCTGGAGCGGGTTGGGGAAGGTGTCAATGCACTCCATGCAGGATATCACTTGGACGGCCGGGATGTGATAAAGATCGCGGTTAAGGCGCACACGGGATAACAAAAGGAGAGATCATGACGTATAGATTAGAACCTGAAATGATGTACATGATGCCCATCCACTTCGGTCCGGGAATGGGGCCGCGGCAGGGCCCGCAACGGCGCACCTTCGAATGCAAAGACAGTCCCAAAACCACATCGGTATCCGTCAGCTTCCTGACCAACGGCGAACAGCTGGAGACGCTGTTGCCGGAAGGATTCGAGCTGGGAGCCGAGCCGGTGGTCACGGTCTATGCATCCTACATGAAGGAAATCGAGTGGCTCGCAGGACGGGGTTACAACGTTCTGGGTGTCTCCTTTCCAGTGGAGTTTAACGGGACGGTGGATCAGGCGAAAGGAAATTTTTTGACGGTGCTCTGGGAAAACCTGACGGACCCGATCCTTACCGGCCGTGAACAACTCGGTTTTTCCAAAATATACTGTGAGTTACCGGACCCGCTCACGTTTGAGGGGGACACGCACTGCACCGCCGGCTGGCTGGGATTCAAATTCCTGGACATGCATGTGACGAATATGACGCAGGTACAGGAACAAGCCGATGTAGCCCCTCCCGGACCGCCATCGGCCGGCGGCGTACAGGGAGGCACCCTGCACTATAAGTATATGCCTCGAACCGGTGAATGGGGTACGGCCGATACCGCCTATGCTGTGCTCACACCTGACTATACGCCGAACCGGCGTGTACTGGAGTCCCGGCGGGGTGAGGGCACGGTGCAATGGCACAGAGCCCGCTGGGAGGATCTACCGACCCAATATCATATCATCAATGCGTTTCATGATCTGGAGATTCTGGAATATCGCGGGGCGACCATTACCAAAACCATCGGTGGTAAAGATCTAAGCGACCAGAGGATACTTCGTTAGCGGGCAAATACCCTTAACACCGGATGGAGGAACGAATGGATCGACCGGGTAGCGAACATAGGATATTTCACCGTAGCAAGAAAGATGCCTGGCCCCGTATCTCACTCGGCCATGAAGATCGCCCGTAAGTACCATGTCGAAACCGGACATCCTTCATAATACAAAGTCATCTCCTGCTGGCAGAGCTGGCACAGGAACACGATCGGCGCGCTTTCCCGGAGGCTACCACCGGTGCGCCGGGACCGGTTCATCTGGATTTCATGGACCTGGCCGGTGAGGGCGCCGCGGATGCGGAGGCCGATCTGGAAGTGATGGCCGAATTTCCGTTCAGGCAATACCCGGCGTTTCGTCCCGAGCCGGAGAGCGAACACATCAAGGAAGCGGCGCGGCTGATCGTTCAGGCCGAAGGGCCTGTGTTGCTCGCCGGAGGAGGTGTGACGGCATCAGTGGCACATGCGGAGACCTGCAGGCTGGCGGAGATGCTCTCGATTCCCGTCGCCACCTCATTGAACGGCAAAGGTACGATCTCCGAAGATCATCGCTTGTCCGTCGGTGTCGTTGGTACCTATACCCGCAAATGCGCCAATGAGATGGTAGCCGAAGCGGACCTGGTGGTCTTCATCGGCAGGCATATCGGAGGGCAGGTGACCCATTCTGGCAGATTCCGAAACCGGGTACCCGAACCATCCAGATCGATATCGACCCCTCGGAAATCGGCAGTGCGCTGGACCAGGCCATAGAGGCGAACAGGCCTGTGGTGGTGGATGTGGCCAGTGACATGGAGGCGATGGCGCCCACGGCGTACGTCCCGGAGTAGGCTTTATTCCTCCGTCCAACAGGTCTCGGTGTACGGTTGTCTCTGGAACAATTTCCTTCGTTCCGGGTTCGCCCGCTCCATCCATTCTGACGGAATTTCCTGGGTATACCGGTGGGGTGGTCCGGTTTCTTTGAAGATATCGATTGCGAAGATGCGGTAGGGTTGGGGAGAATTCAGCGGTTTTGGCGCTACAGCATGAAACATACGGGCATTGATGTATACCATGCTGCCCGGCGGCATCTCGAGTGTCTGTTCTCGGAGTTCACAGTCTGCCTGATCGTCAAAATCACCGGCCAGCATCCGATCGGGCGTTACGTCCTTATCCGGGGAAATTCGGTGGCTGCCGGGGATAACGGAAAGGCTTTTGTCGCCACTGGTAAACCCATTGGGGTAGTATAAGATCTGGATGTAATATTTTTCCCGCTCCTCGAAATTGACCGGATTTTCGTGAAACCAGTGATGGTGGTCCTGGTGAAAGGCGATCGGCCCTGAACCCCGTACCGAGACATTTAACGCTGAATGGCAGAAATGATATTCCGGGCCGATGGTCGACGTGAGGAGATTCGTCACCAGAGGATCGTCGATAAGGCGTTGCGACCAGTATTTTCTTGCATTCCACGGTCTGGTGAACCAGTTGTGTGAATCGTTACGGCGGTGTCTTTCGTCCGACACGCTCAGGAAATCGCGCACCGGTTCGTATGCGAGTACTTCATCGATGAGTCCTGTTCGTGCCTCGTCGGTGAAGACATCAGGATATGCGATGTACCCCTGCCTGTGAAAGGCGGCTATATCCTCGGCGGAAGGACCGAGGATTCGAAATAGAGAGTCGTGGTTTACCATCAGCAGGTACCTATGGTGGAAAGTGAAGGTCAATGTCTGGGTCAGGAAGGATTCCGGTGTCGTCCCTCGGCATGATAGAAAGCGGGTGTGCCGCCAGGGTACCCGCGTCCACAGGCAGGACCACGCCGGTAATCCAGCGGGATTCATCACTGGCGAGGAACACCGCGGCCCAGGCCACATCCCATGCGGTGCCTTCCGTACCGAGCGCGTTTGCCCTGCGGCGCATCTCCCGGTGGGATTCCGACAGGCCGCTGGTCAGGGAGGCATTCAGATGTCCGGGGGCGATGCAGTTGACGCGGATGTTATCCCTGCCATGCTGAATCGCCATGTTACGGGTCATGCCGATGACGCCGGCTTTTGCGGCGGCATAGGAAATGTTACGGGACCATCCGGCACGCAGGCCATCGATCGAGGACACATTCACGATGGCGCCGCCGCCGCCTTCGATCATCATGGGGATCGCATGCCTGCTGGTGAGCATAACACTCTTCAGGTTTACATCCAAGACAGTGTCCCAATCCTCTTCCTTCACATCCACTGCGGTGCCCGGCCGGCTGATGCCCACATTGTTGAATAGGATGTTCAGACATCCGTATCGGGACACCGCCGCATTCACCATGGCCCGGCAATCCTCATGCCGGGTCACATCACCGACAAAGACCGAGGCTTCGCCGCCCTCTTTCCGGATCGTTTCCTGTGTTTTCAGAGCGTTGGCTTCATCGATATCCATGAGAAGAACCCTGGCGCCTTCCCGGGCGTAAAGGATGGCGATCGCCTGCCCGGTTCCTGCAAGAGCACTCTTTGTGCCCCCACCGGTCACGATGGCTGTTTTATTTTTCAGTCGAAGACGTGAACTGGCCATAAATCACTCATACCTCGATAGGGTTTCTTCCACTTTGGTCATCATCTCCAGAACGGCAGGCCGCCCTTCCCGGTTAGCCTCAACCGCCCGCCGTATGGCGGGCGCGAGCTGGTCCGGTGACTCGACTTTCTCCGCGTACGCTCCCAAACCCGCGCCTACCTCGGCGTACTCACCGGTCAGGCGATTGCTGCCCCACCGTTCCGAAGCGTAGGCCATGTGGTGGTCGTAGTGCGTCATGACGCCGTTGTTAAGGATTACTGTGATGATCGGGATCTCGGACCGGACAGCCGTTTCAATGTCCAGTCCGGCCATACCGAATGCAGCATCGCCCATCACATTGATGACCTGCTTTTCCGGCGCGGCGATCTTGGCGCCGATGGCCAGACCTAGGCCGTAGCCCAACTGAGTGGATGCACCCCAGCCGATGTAACCGCGGGGTGTCACCGTCTCCCAGAAGGGTGCCAGTTGCTCGCGCGGGTACCCGGAGTCGTGGGTGATGATTGTATTTACATTATCTACCACTCCGGCGATTTCATTGAACACCCGGTACGGACTCATGGGCACTTCGTCCGACTGGAAATGTGAAGACCACTCCCCGGTCCATTCCTGTTTCAACCGAGATATCTCCGCCGAGACTCCTTTCGTATCTTCCCTCCCCCGCTCGCCCAGTTGCCTCTTCGCCTCTTCGATCATCTGCTGCAGTACCACATCGGCATCGCCCATAGCGCCGTAGTCAATCCTGTGTTCCCTGTTTACATCTTCGAGGGAGATAATCGACTGCGCCAGCGTGACGCCCTTTGGGACCGGGACCTTGAAGCCGGAGATCATACTGGTGCCGATACCGAAGAAGAAGTCGGTCTTTTGCATGAATCGGGCCACCATTAGAGAGCAAGAAACCGCGCCGGTACCCAGGGACAGCGGATGCGTTTCCGGGAAGGCGCTTTTGCCGGCCAGGGTGGTCATCACCGGGATGTTAGTCAGCTCCGCGAATTCGATCAGGGCATCGGGCGCTTCGGCGTAAAGCACCCCCTGACCGGCGCTGATGACCGGGCACTCCGCCCTGAGCAACGCGGTGATCAGCTCTCGGACATCCTCAGGAGAAGCACCGCATTTAAATGGTTCTACGGGCGTATAGTCGAAAGCATCGTCCGGGAATTCCTCGGTGCTCACATCGGAAGGAATCTCCAGCATGACCGGTCCCGGTTTGCCCTGCTTGAGGAGGCTGAACGCTCTACCCATCATCTCCGGCACGCGGGCAGCCGATGAGATATTCGATACCCACTTGGTGATACCCCGATAATTTTCGACCGATTCGAATGAGAGGCCCATGCCCTGTCGTGACCGCGGCGGGCCGCCAGGAAGCAACAGCACCGGTACGGAGTCGGCGTACGCCTGGGCCACGCCTCCGAACGCGTTTTCCGCACCCGGTCCCGTCTGCATTATGAACACACCGATGGTATTACCGTTCTTGATTCGGCTGAACCCGTCCGCGATGTTCACTCCGGTCCGTTCCTGACGGCACAGGATCGGACGCAGTCCTTCCTTGGCACAGGCATCAATCAGGGAATGGTTCGGAAAGCAACTGAACCAGTCGAGCCCTTCGGCTTTCAGTATTTTTGCAATGGCAGTGTCACCGGTCATCGAATGCTCCTGGGAGTAATTTGGGGATGGTTGCATGAGTAGTATAGTGGAGGTTTTATTTATGTCAACAGGATACCGGTGTTGATAAATCGCAAAATTATATTATGTTATAAGGTCATGCTTACCGTTCATTTGATATGCTACTGTGATACGATGGGAGAATAGACCCTATGCTTACCCAGGAAGAACGCTGGTACTTCGACCTGAAAGGCTACATGGTCGTGCGGCAGGCCGTGCCGGACGAAGATGTCCGGGCGATGCGGAAACAGATGGAAATCTGGTTCGAGGCCGACGGGAACGGTGTCGCGTTCCATCCGCCGGTGCGCACCAACCATACGCCGAACAAACCATGGTGGATCTATAACGTACACTATGACAACGAGGTTTTTCAGCGGCTTACAATCAATCGGGAGATCCTTCGGGTAACGCGAGGCCTGACCATGAACAAGCCCCGGCTCTATGATGTGTTGGCCAACCGTTTGACGAAAGAGACGGATGAAATCGAACTGCACGGTGGATTTACCGGGGGCTTCAGAGATCCGCATGTAGGTTATCAGGTAGCCAATGAGGAGATTTTCTGTAGCTTTATCAATGTCGCCATATCTCTGGTGGACGTGCCGGCAGGTGCCGGTTTCGTCTGTATCCCCGGCAGCCATAAATCCAACTTCCAGTATCCGGAAGACATCACCGTGAACCACGGGCCGCCCACCGTAGCCAATATCGCGGCGGCGGCGGGCGATGTGATCTTTTTTGCCCCCATTACCCGGCACGGCGCCCGACGCTGGACGGAAGATGATCCGCGTATGACCGTCTTAATGCGGTTTATCCACGCCGCACAGTTCCACGCTCAAGACGACGGGCACTGGCCGCCTTTCGAAAAGCAGAAAACCCGCCTTTCGCAGGCGGTCTACCAGCTGGAACAGCGGGACCACGGTCAGCGGCAGGCCCTCTACGATCTGATGGCGCAGCAGGACGAACAGAAGGGGGCGGGCTGATGGAGATGGAATATCCGCACAGCGGTATCCGGATCGATTCGACGCTTACAGAACAAGAGAAATGGTACTTCGATCTACACGGATTTCTGGTGCTCAGGCAGGCCGTTTCGCCGGAGGATCTGAAGGAACTTCAGGACATCGTGCACGGCTGGTTGGGTTCAAAGCCGGACCTCATGCCAGTCCCGGTCACCCTCAATCATCTAGAACACGGCGCAGTTATTCAGCATCCGCAATACGGCCATAGTGCCTTTGAGAAATTGGCGCAGCGCCCGCCCATTCTGCGCATTTTGATGGGCCTCATGTGGAACCGACCACGGCTGTTCATCTCAGGAATTCAGGTTCAGAAAAAGCGCCCCGCGGACAGGGACGCGGTGATGCACAAAGACCACAGCGGCTTTGAATTCCCACCCGGCTTCCGTAATCCCCACAACGACTACCAGACTTCTGGCGGTAAGATTTACTGCAACTTCGTCAATGCTTCTATCGCGCTGGCGGACGTGCCGCCCAACATGGGGTTCGCCTGCGTACCAGGCAGCCATAAGTCGGAAGTCAAGTGTCCGTCTACCATAAAGATGATGGACGATGACAGTCCGGCCATCACGTTTCCGCTGAACGCCGGCGACTGCATCATCTTCTCCCCGAACCTCATCCACGGCACCAAACCCTGGGGCGCTGACCATGATCGGATCACCGTGTTCAACCGATACCAGTTCAGCTTCTATTTCAATGAAAATTCCGGATATCCCATAGAAACGCATCGGGATAAGATTTCGGAGGAACAGTATGAGCTGGAATCGGTCGGTGTCGAGGAGAAATCGGTGGTGCATCGACTGCTTGAGGCATTGTAGGCAATTGAAGGGCCCTACTATTTCATGGCCTTGATCCCGACCGCGGTGCCGGGATCTCTCTCGGGTCGGCAACGAACTGTGAAGCCGAGGATGTGCCAAGCTGATACCGCATCTGACGCCGGACAGACCTGCGTAAAGACATTGCGGGAAGCCTGTCACGGTCCCGGATTCTGCTACCTGGAGAATTACGGCATAGATCCGACGGCGGAAAAAGAGGTTTTCGATATAGCACACCGTTTCTTCGCACTCCCTGAGTCGGCCCGACTAGGCCATCAAGAACACAAAAAGCGCTCAGTTTCGGGGTTATACGGGGCTTGGTATGGAGGTCACGAATAAGAAGCAGGACTGCAGGCATGGATGAATTAGAACAACGTCTGGAGGCGCTTATGGCGGTGCCGGATTGGATGGCGCCCGGTGCGCCCCGGTACTGGAAACGGGAACCCATGGCTTGTGGGACTGGCCTGCTGTCCGCGTTGCCGGATAGTGTTCGTGTACCTCGGTATTTTGCCGACGTCTACCTCAGACGCTATGTCATCAAGATGTATTTCGCCGAAATCTGTTTGCCCAGGATGACCATACTTTGGCTATCGACTGGGAGATGGTGGGGATAGGGGCTCCAGGGGAAGACCTGGCGGGCCTCGTATCAGCTTATCTGGCACTGGGGGAAGTTGATCCTGCGCAAGGCGATGCCCTTGATAAGGTTGTTTTTTCGGGATATATGGGCGGATTACGAGATATCGGCTGGCAGGGTGATGCGGATCTGGTTCGGTTCGGTTCGGTTCGGTTATACGGCTGCCTCTGCATTGCGGTACGGGCTATGTCTGATTGAACCGTTGGTGTCTATCGCAACAGATGAGGGGGCGCAGGCGTTCTGGACGGAGGA
>Ga0315339_1002643_pt1 | contig 13368 bp, 11 predicted proteins | sample ASW17metaG_FD_204514 | JGI IMG/M metagenome (GOLD analysis project Ga0315339, IMG submission 204514) | Ammonia-oxidizing marine archaeal communities from Pacific Ocean, United States - ASW #17 | ecosystem: Environmental > Aquatic > Marine > Oceanic | place: USA: California | collected 2016-12-05
ACGATCTCTATCGATGACACCGGCCCGGCGATGGAGATCAGTACAGAGCCGTTTGCGTCATCCGGATCATCCAGCCCGCCACCTGCGGTGATTGTATTGCCAAAATAAGTATCGTCGCCCACGGGCGTTATCGTGACGGTGACAGGATCGCCATTGGCGTCGATCGCATTGATCGTGATGATATCTGTGTGGTTGCCAGCAAAAGAGTCGATATCGTTCAGGCGGAAAGAGACGTTTTCGACTTCGTCTGCCATCCCGCTGCCGCTGGTGGCGGCAAAATCAATTGTGGTGGTTGAGGTCGCACCGTCGCCATTGCCGTAGAGATACAGGTTAGAGTTCGGGTCATAGTCTTCGCCGAAATCGACATAGGCCGTGTCCGTGGATTCGATGATGAAGGTCGGGTTGTTGTTTCCGTCGTTGTTGAAGGAAACAGAGACCTCCATGTCGCCGGTCGTTTGCGTGAACCCGCCCGCAACATTGGTACCGTCGCCGCCAGCCGCGCTCCAGTCCAGGGATTCGGTGCTGCTGGTGGGGACGAAGTCGTAGTCGCCATAGATGGTGTCTGCCCCGTCGCCTCCGGCAATGGTGTCATTGCCGCTGCTGCCGAAGATCAGGTCGGCATCACTGCCGCCAAGGATGGAATCATCGCCATGGCCACCATCAAGCGTGTCATTGCCCCCTTGGCCCAGGATAGAATCGTCACCTTCGCCGCCGTCAACGCTGTCATCACCGGATCCTGCGTAGACCGTGTCATCGCCCAGGCCCGCGCTGACCGTGTCATTGCCTCCAAGTGCGTCGATGACATTGGCATTGCCGTCTGGCCCATCGGCAAAGCCGTCGTCGACCATGTCATCCTGTGGATCGCCGGTATAGCTGTCGTCAATGTTATCGGCACCGCCCGTGCCGCTGATCAAATGATCAGGCGCGACATAGTCATTGGCATTGAAGGCCGGGTCACCGACCAGGACGTCGGGGTTGGAATCATAGGCCAGCACCTCATAGGTGCGTCCGACGATCAGGGGGAGTTCTGATAACGTGTAATAGCCCGACGCGCCGCCGTTCTCGACCTGAAACTGCGAGACCTGAAAAATCTCGCCCGTCACCGTGTCGCGAATGGTCCAGGAAAGTTCTGCGTCGACATTGGAATTGGTTGAGGTCGCGCCGTTTACATAGACATCAGCGGTCGCCGTTTCGCCACCGTTGTTGTCATCATCCAGGGTGAATTCTTCGATACCAGATTCTGTATCGGTTATTGTCGCACGGCCAATAGCATCCGTGGGGCCGGACCAGCTGAAGGTGCTGTTAATGGCGGTGGTGAAGGTGCCGGATGGATTAAAGTCATAAAACCGGACGTTATAGACGGCCATGACGCACCTCACAGGTCAGCGTGGTAGACCAGGCCATGTTCATCCAGACGGTCAGACGAACGCAGTTGCCGCGCCGCGCCGCAGCCCGTGGTGCGGGATGCGTCGGTTTGGTCGGTCTGATTTGGGCTACGTTGGTTTTCATCTCGGCCCCCGCCTGTTGCTTGCTATTGTTGTGCAGGGGGAAACGGTCACCGGATTGTTAACAATAAGGCAATTTTTTGATAAATTGTTTTCAATTCATTGAGGAAACAGGGCGGTTGCCACAAAGTTGCCTTAATTCGGGCGCAATTCGAACCTTTTGCGATTTCTGAATTAGATTTTTGTTCTGAATCAGGGGGATGCGTAGGCCAAATCGCACAGGCAAGACTTAGCCGCGTTTCCTGTGCCTAAACAGTCATGCGGACCTAAGGCAATTTGTATGTCTTAGGGCAGATGTATCGCAAATCGCCTTAAACCGCAGAGCACGGCGGCAACGTGCAATTCATGCCAAACGCGAAACGATCCGGAGGCCCGTCCTAGTTTAGGAAGGGCACCGGATCCACGCTGTCAAAGCCTTGTCGCACCTCAAAGTGCAAAAAGCTGGTGTCAGATCCGCGCACCTGTGCAATGGTCTGGCCGCGGGTCACGTTGGCCCCTTTCTCGAACTTCACGTTCTCGATGTTGGCATAGACGGTCAGCAGGTTGTTCGCATGGCGCAGCACCAGAATGGGCACGCCTTCGGTATCGCGGGTGATCGCCGCGACTGTGCCATCGGTGGCGGCGCGTACATTGGTTCCGGCGCTGGCGGAGATATCGATGCCATCCGTTTTGCCCTTGGAATAGCCGCGCACGATGCTTCCGGTGACCGGCATCAGCAATTTGGCCGTGCCAGACGCCGCTGTCCGGTCTTCGGCCAGATCAACGACCGGGGCAGGGGTGGACACCGTCGGTGCTGCCGGTTCTGGTTCTGGCAAAGGGGTCGACGCACTTGGGGGTGTCGGAGTTGGGGTGCCCTCGCCGGGGACTGTGGTTTCCGGTTCCGGCCTTGGCGCGCGCGGCGTGTCGGCGGCAACCGGGATCAGCAGGAACTGGCCCTCGCGCACCGTCAAGTCAGCCCCGAGGCCATTCCAATCGGCCAGCGAGCGCACCGAGATATTGTAAAGCCGCGAGATCGAATAGGCGGTTTCGCCCCGTTCGACCTTATGGCGGATGGGCTCGACCCCGGTTTGCGTTGGCGTGCTGCTGCGCGGCGTCGTTCTGGGTTGCTGGGCGTCAGCCCGATCCAGCGCATTACCCGCCAGAGTGGTGACTGAGATGTCATCAGACGGCCGGATCGGCCCGACGGTATCGGCCCCGGTTGCAAGCGAGGGTTCCGCGACGCGGTTGGGCAGCGCGATGACCTCGCCGCTGCGCAATTTGGCCCCGACGTCTATGCCGTTATATCGTGCCAGTTCCGACGCATTGGCCCCGACGCGATTGGCGACATCTGCGATCGTATCGCCGCGTTTGGCGACGGCGACCTGGAAATTCGGATAACTGATGATGCCACGATCATCGGGGTTCGGGCGCCGTTCGGTGGCCTGGCGCGCGGCCTCTGAGGTGCCGGCAGAGCGGCGCAGATCAAGGTCGAGGTTGCTGATGCCCTCGCTGCAGGCGGTCACGGCCAGCAGGCTGGTGCCCATGACAACGCAACGCAGGGCTTTGCTGCCGGCGGTTGTGCCAAACATGGGTTGGCACAGCGAATTGGTTCGGCGGAAATATGCCATTGCTCGTCCTCAGATACGGGTCCGGTACTCTCCGGGCCTCAATTCAGTCCTGTCCCAGCCCCTCGATCAGGGGCACAAATCTTACCGGTCGCATTTCTTCATAGTCTAGCCCCGTCTCGGTGCGGGTCACTTTTATAAGGTGTTGCACCGCATCCGACTGGCCCACCGGTACCACCATGATACCGCCAACACGCAGCTGCGCCAAGAGCGGACCGGGCGGGTCTTCGGCTGCGGCGGTCACGAGAATGCGATCAAACGGGGCCTGATCGGGCAAACCAAAGCTGCCGTCGCCGGTTATGGCAGTGATATTCACCAATCCAAGCCGGTCAAACACCTCGCGTGCTTCGCGCACCAGGCGGCGGTGACGGTCGACCGTATAGACCCGGCGCGCCAGTTGGCTAAGGATTGCCGCCTGATAGCCCGACCCGGTGCCGACCTCTAGAACCTTGTCGCGTGGCTGTACGTTCAGGGCCTGTGTCATCAGCCCGACGACGGATGGCTGGCTGATCGTCTGACCACAGGCGATGGGCAGCGGCATATCCTCATAGGCGCGACCCGCGAAGATGCCGCGCATGAAATCGCCGCGATCGACGGTTTCCATTGCCTCCAGCACGCGCTTGTCCGTGACGCCCTTTGACCTAAGGGCGAACAGGAACTGCATCTTGCTTTCGGCGTCCATCGTCATGAAGGGCTTACTCCAGCCGGTCTTGCAGGGCAGTCAGCGCATCATGCGCCGTCAGATCGCAACGCATCGGTGTCACTGCAGTATAGCCGTCGATATTGGCGCTAACGTCGGTGCCCGGGCCGGTATCCACCGCCTGGTCGCCGCCCCTGATCCACAGGAACTTGCGGCCCGAAGGCGATTGATGCGGCTCGACGCCGAAGTAGGTGTTGGGCCGGTTGCCCTGAGCGACGACGCGCACGCCCTTGACGCCAGCGGCGGGCACGGGCGGGAAGTTGATGTTGTAAAAGATGTTATAGGCATCGTTGCTGTCGCCCCAATCGCCCTTTTCCAGCAGATCACGCACCAGCTGCGCGCCGGTGGCGGCGGCACCCTCGAACGGGTTGTCCAGATCGACGTTTCCTGGCCCGTAAAACTGGCTCATGGCGATGGCGCGCACACCTTGCAGCGATGCTTCTATCGCGGCCCCGATGGTGCCGGAATACAGCGCATTTTCGCCCGCATTATTGCCGCGATTAACGCCGGACAGCACCAGATCAGGCCGCTGGCCCTCCATCACGTCATAGAGCGCGGTCAGCACACAGTCGGCAGGCGAACCTTCGGCGGCAAAGCGACGCTCGCTCAGCTCGGCGACCATGAAAGGGTGAGTGTAGCTGATACAATGGCCAACGCCTGATTGCTCAAACGCGGGGGCCACTGTCCAGACCTCGCCATCCGGTCCGGCGACCTCTGTGGCGATGTCGTGCAGGGTTTTCAGCCCCGGCGCGTTGATACCGTCGTCATTGGTGATAAGAATACGCATAATGCCCCCGACCTGTTTGCCCCCTTCCTATGTGAGCCGCGCCCAAGCGGCAAGGCGGCGGCGTCAGAGGCGGCCCAGATAATAGCGATATTCGACGGGTGTGATCTCTGCCGTAAGGGATTCGATCTCGTCAAAACGAATTTTTGTATAGATATCGCGGTATTCCTGCCCCAGCAGATCGGCGGTGAACTGGCTTTCGGCGAAAACCTCGACGGCCGTTCGCCAGTCGTGGCCAAGTGGTTCAGTCGGGGTGGTTTGCGGGTCATCCAACGGCAAGGGCAGTTCGGGGTCGTGATCCAGCCCATGCAGGATGCCGCCAAGAATGGCGGCAATCGCCAGATAGGGGTTCACATCCGCGCCGCAGATGCGGTGTTCCAGCCGCGCGCCGGGGCCCTTGGTTTCAGGCAGACGCACGCCCGCGCCGCGATGATCCAGCCCCCAGTTTGGCGATGAGGGCGAGAAATCGCCGGGCTGAAACCGTCGATAGCTGTTCATATGCGGGGCAAAGATTGCCTGCGCCTCTGGCATGGTTTCCAGCACGCCCGCGACGGCGCTGCGTAATGTGGCCGACACGCCCTCGTCGGCGGAAAAGATGTTTTCGCCCGCGTCATTCACCACGCTGACATGCACATGCAGCCCGTTGCCCGGATAATCGGCATAGGGCTTGGCCATGAACGTCGCCTCCATCCCGTGTTTGCGCACGGTACCACGCACCAGACGGCGGAACAGCACGGCTGTGTCGGCGGCGGCCAGCACGTCATCGGTGTGGTGAAAGTTGATCTCGAATTGGCCGGGGCCATATTCGGCAATCAACGTATCGGTCGCCAGCCCCTGCACCTTACTGGCCTTCAGAATGTCCGTCAGGATGTGTTCGGTGCGGTTCAGAACCTCCAGATCATAGTTCTGCGCCTTGGGCAGGCGATAGGGCGGTTGCGGTGCGTCAGAATTCTTTTTGCGTGCGCGCAGCAGGTAGAACTCCAGTTCGGTCGCCAATACCGGACGCAACCCGCGTTCTTTGAATCGTTTCAGCACCTTGGCCAGCTGTTGCCGCGCCGAGAGAAAGCTGATTTCGCCGTCCCCGTTGTGCATTTCCACCTGCACCTGCACCACATGGCCCTCGGCCCAGGGCACACGCCGCAGGCTGCCATTAATTGGAACTATTCTGCCATCCGGGTCGCCTTGAATGATGCCCAGCCCGGTCGCCTCTACCTCTTCGCCCATGATGTTGGGCGCATAGGTCGACATCGGCAGGCGCACAGCCCCGCTGACCAGCTTTTCCGCGTCATCCCCCGGCAGCCACTTGCCACGCTGAATGGCGTTGATGTCACTTAGCAGCAGCTCAATACGGTCGGGTTCACCGTGGTCGGCGACATAGCCCGCGAATTCATCAAGAAAGGTCAATTTTGGATTGCTGCCTGTTCGTCGCGCTGCCTGCGGACAACCGCGCGTTTGGATACCAGAGAGGCGGTCACGACGCCTACGGTGACGATGGCGATCATGATGGTCGACAACGCGTTGATTTCCGGGCTGACGCCCAATCGCACGGCGCTGAAGATCTTGATCGGCAGGGTAGTGGCCGACGGCCCGGAAGTGAAAGAGGCGATCACCAGATCGTCGAGCGACAAGGTAAAGGCCAGCAGCCAGCCAGAGATGACGGCAGGTGCGATGATCGGCAGGGTGACCGAGCGAAACGCATCAAACGGTGTGCAGCCGAGATCAAGCGCGGCCTCTTCAAGGCTTTTGTCAAAGCTGACCAGGCGGGATGAGACGACGACAGACACATAGCACATGCTAAACGTGGTATGCGCCAGAACGATGGTGACGATGCCGCGGTCCAGCCCGATCCCGATGAACAACAGCAGCAGCGACAGGCCGGTGATCACCTCTGGCATGACCAGCGGCGCGTAGATCATGCCACTAAAGATGGTCCTGCCCATGAACCGCCCGCCGCGCACCAAGACATAGGCCGCCATTGTGCCCAGTACCGTGGCGATGGTTGATGAAAACACCGCGACCTTAATTGTCACCCATGCGGCGTTCAAGAACGCCTCATTCTGCATCAACTCGCCGTACCATTTGGTGGAAAACCCGGCCCAGACGGTTACCAGTTTGGATTCGTTGAAGCTGTAGATGATGAGGATGATCATCGGCAGGTAAAGAAACGCAAAGCCCAGCGTCAGAGAGGTGGCGTTGAACCAGCTAAAGCGCCTCATTGGTCGGCCTCGCGCTGTTTCTGCTCATTGCGTTGGAACAGGATGATCGGGATGATCAGGATCAACAGCAATATCACCGCGACTGCGCTGGCGACCGGCCAGTCACGGTTGGAAAAGAACTCCTCCCACAACACTTTGCCGATCATCAGCGTGCCGGACCCGCCCAGCAGCGACGGAATGACGAATTCTCCCAGCGTCGGGATGAATACCAGGAACGATCCGGCGATGATACCGGGGCGCGACAGCGGGATGGTGATCAGCCAGAACGCCTGAAACCGCGAACAGCCAAGGTCTTCGGCGGCTTCCAACAGCGACACGTCCATGCGTTCCAGTGAGGCGTAGATCGGCAGGATCATGAAGGGCAGATAGGTATAAACAATGCCGATATAGACCGCGATATTGGTGTTCAGAATGGTCAGCGGCTCGTTGATTATCCCCGTCCACAGCAGCAGTTGGTTCAAATAACCCTCTTGGCTGAGGATGCCCATCCAGGAATAAACCCGGATCAAAAAACTGGTCCAGAACGGCAGGATCACCAGCATCAGCAACGTCGGTCGCCAGCTTTCGTCAGAGCGCGCCATTGCATAGGCCATCGGGTAGCCGACCAACAGCGTGCAGATCGTTGAAATCGCCGCGATTTTCAGGCTGGATAGATAGGCTTTCCAGTAGAGGTCGTCGGTGGTCAGGAACTCAAAATTCTCCATGTCCAACGCGGCCCAGAACGCCCGGAATGCCTCCCATCCGCCAGAGAAATCCAGCGTGGGCGTATAGGGCGGAATCGCCAGCGCGATGTCGGACAGCGAGATTTTCAGGACAATCAGGAACGGCACCAAAAACAGCGCCAGCAGCCAAAGATACGGCACCGCTATCAGGGCAAAGCGGCGCATCAGCGGGGCAGAACGACGCCGGCGGTGTCTGTCCAGGACAGCCAAACCGGGTCTTCCCAGGTGTAATCCCGCCGCGCAATCCGACGCGTATTTGCCGCCTGCGCCTTGATAATCTGCCCGCCCGCAAGCTCTACGTGATAGGTCGAGATGTTACCGAGATAGGCGATGTCGAGCACTTTACCCTGCACGGTATTGGGGCGGTCCGTGGGCTTTTCACGGCTGATGGCGACCTTCTCGGGCCGGATCGCCAGATAGACTGTTGTGCCTGCGCTGAACCCGCTGTCCGTCGCGCCAATCAGGGCTGGCTGACCCTCGGCCCAGTCGATGGAAACGCCCCCATCAGCGGGCGTTGCGCGGCCCTCGATGATATTCACGTCGCCAATGAAATCAGCCACATAGGTGGAATTCGGTGTCTCATAGATCGCATCCGGTGTAGCGACCTGAACCAATTGGCCGTGGTTCATTACGGCGACGCGGCTGGCGACGGTCATCGCCTCTTCCTGGTCGTGGGTGACGATCACAAAGGTGGTTCCGGTCTTCTCCTGAATGTCCATCAGTTCAAACTGCGTGTCTTGGCGCAGCTTTTTGTCCAACGCCCCAAGTGGTTCGTCCAGCAGCAACAGTTTCGGGGCCTTGGCCAGCGCGCGCGCCAGCGCCACGCGCTGTTTTTGGCCGCCGGAAATCTGATGCGGCTTGCGTTTGGCAAATTTCCCAAGCTGCACCAGCGCGATCATCTCATCGGTACGGGCAGCGATTTCGCCCGCCGATAGCTTGTCGCGTTTCAGGCCAAAGGCGATGTTGTCGTAAATCGACAGATGCGGAAACAGCGCATAGCTTTGGAACATCATGTTCGTTGCACGCTTGTTGGGCGGCACGCCGGCGATGTCCTTGCCGTCTAACAAAATACTGCCCTCGGTCGGGTTCTCAAACCCGGCCAGCATCCGCATCAACGTGGTCTTGCCGCAGCCAGACGGGCCCAGCAGGGCAAAAAACTCGCGCTCATAAATCTTGAGGTCGATATTGTCGATTGCGGTGAAAGAGCCAAAGCGTTTGGTCACGCCCTTGAATTCGATCAGCGGCTTTTCTGCCGGATCCATCCAGGGGGCAAAGGCGTTGGGTGTATTCATTATTGGTGCCTTTTATGGCGGGCAAAGCGCCGCCCATTAAGGGCGACGCCGTTTGGCAGAATGTGGCTTAGGTGCCAGATTTGATCTTTGTCCACATCCGAGTCACAGTCCGCTGCACTTTGGCCCCATATGGCGTTGTCGTGTATAGGTTTTTCACCGTTTCAGCGTCCGGATAGATGGCCGGATCGCCGATGACATCCTCAACCAACAGCGCCTGGCTGGCCATGTTGCCGTTGGCGTAATAGACGTAATTTGATGCGTCCGCCATGTTCTGAGCATCCATAATGAAATTCAGAAACGTATGCGCCGCCGCAGGATTGGGGGCATCGACCGGGATCGCCATCATGTCAAACCACATCAACCCGCCTTCGCTGGGGGCGTTATAGGCAATCTCGACGCCGTTATCAGCCTCGGCAGCGCGGTCGCGGGCCTGCAGCACATCGCCAGACCAGCCGATGGCCACGCAGATATCGCCGTTGGCCAGCGCATTGATATATTCCGAACTGTGGAACTTCAGCACGTAGGGCGCAACGGCCGCCAACACCGGCTCCACCTTGGCGATCACCTCGGGGTCATGGCTGTCCGGGTCCTCGCCGATATATTTCAGCGCGGCGGGGATGATTTCTGCCGGGGCATCCAGAAAATGCACGCCACAGGCGGCCAGCTTTTCCATGTTTTCCGGGTTGAACACCAGATCCAAAGAGCCGATGGGGGCGTCCTCGCCCAGAATTTCGGTCACTTTGCCGACGTTCACCCCGATGCCCGTCGTGCCCCACATGTAGTTGATTGAATGGGCGTTTTCCGGGTCATATTGCGCGGTGCGTTCCTTGATTGCATCCCACAGGTTCACGGCGTTGGGCAATTGCGCATAGTCCAGCGGCTGAAACGCGCCCGCTGTGATCTGGCGTTGCAGAAAGGTGCCCGACGGCACAACCACATCATAGCCCGACCCACCGGCCAGCATCTTGGTTTCCAGGACTTCGTTGCTGTCAAACACGTCATAGATCAGGTCGATGCCGGTTTCGGTTTCGAATTTCTCCAGCAGCGCCTCGTCGATATAATCCGACCAGTTGTAAACGCGGACTTCCTCGGCGTTTACGGCGGTTGCGGCCACAGCGATGGCGGCCAGCGAAGCCAGTGTCGATTTCATTGATGGATTCCCCCAGTTGTCATTGAGGGCGTGCGGCCCTCTTATACGGCATTTGATCCAAGTTTTCGCTATCACGCAATATGGCAAATGATCGGAATTTGATCTAAAATACGATCTGAGGGCCGATTTGCCCATAAAAAGAGCACCTCGATGGATCAACGGCTGACAAAAACACCGGAACATCAACGGGCCTATCAGCGCCTGCGTGAAATGATTCTGTTTGGCGAATTGGCCCCAGGACAGCCGGTGACCATCTTGGGGCTGATCGACCGGTTGGAGTCCGGCATGACTCCGGTGCGAGAGGCACTGCGCCGGTTGACGGCAGAGGGTGCCTTGCAGCATCAGGGCAACCGTCGCGTCGTCGTCCCGCAATTGGATAAGCAAGCGTTGGCAGAGCTGGCCTTTGCCCGGCTTGCGCTGGAACCGCATCTTGCCGAGGTGGCGTGTAATGCACTGACAAACAACACTATTGATAAGTTGGCTGTCGTTGACGCCGGATTGAATGAGGCGATCGAAAAGGGCGACGTCACCGGCTATCTGCACGGCAATCACGATTTTCACATGATGCTTTATGAACAGGCAAACGCGCCGCTCTTAATGTCACTGGTGACCTCGCTTTGGTTGCGGGTCGGGCCGTCATTGCGGGTGGTTTGTGGCCGCTGGGGCACCATGCAACTGGCTGACTGCCACGCCAGCGCCTTGGCCGCCATGCGCGCGCGCGATGCTGCGGCATTGGGGCAGGCGATCCGCGCAGATATTACGCAAGGGATCGATTTGGTCGGGGCCTCGCTGGAAAACGCGTGAATTTGATCAAATTTCATTGACGCGGCGCGGATCGCCCATATTCTGGCCGAAATTCCCAGACTCAGCGCCGGAGGCTTTGCCATGAACATGATTTCCAACCACTTGCCAACCGAGGAACTTCAGGCGCTGGACGCCGCGCATCACCTGCATCCATTTACGGCGGGCGATGAACTGGCAGCCAAGGGCGTGCGGGTGATCACCAAGGCCAATGGCGTGACGCTGACCGACAGCGACGGCAAGGAAATGCTGGATGCGATGGCGGGACTTTGGTGCGTCAACATCGGCTATGGCCGCGATGAGTTGGCAGAGGCCGCCTATGCCCAGATGAAGCAACTACCGTATTATAATACGTTTTTCCAAACGACCCATGTTCCGGCAATTTCGCTTGCAAAACAAATCGCTGACCTTGCTCCCGGTGATCTGAACCACGTGTTTTTCGCCAGTTCCGGGTCCGAGGCGAACGATACCAATATCCGCCTTGTGCGGCATTATTGGGCGGCGCAGGGCAAGCCTGACAAAAAGGTCATCATCAGCCGCACCAACGCGTATCATGGGTCTTCAATGGGATCGGGCAGCCTTGGTGGTATGTCGGCAATGCACGCGCAGGGCGGGCTGCCGATTGCCGATATCAGCCACATCGGCCAGCCCAACTGGTACGCCGAGGGCGGCGATATGGACCCTGACGAATTCGGCCTGATACGCGCCCGCGAACTTGAGGCGAAGATCGAGGAGTTGGGCGAAGATAAAGTCGCCGCCTTTATCGCAGAGCCTATTCAGGGCGCGGGCGGCGTTATCATTCCGCCAGAAAGCTACTGGCCAGAAATTCAGCGCATTTGCGACGCGCATGAGATTCTGCTGATTGCGGATGAGGTCATCACCGGTTTTGGCCGCACCGGCCATTGGTTTGGCAGTCAGGCACTGAATATTCGCCCGGATATCATGACCATCGCCAAGGGCGTCACCTCTGGTTATCTGCCGCTGGGGGGCTCGATCGTGAGTGACCCGGTCGCGGCGGTCATCAACGGGGCCGGCGATTTTAACCACGGCTATACTTATTCCGGTCACCCGGTGGCCTGTGCCGTCGCGCTGGAAAACCTGCGCATTCTGGCCGAGGAAAAGATCGTCGAGCGGGTACATGATGTGACCGGGCCGTATCTGGCCGCTAAATGGGCCACGCTTGCCGATCATCCGCTGGTCGGCGAGGCGCGCAGTTATGGCATGGTTGCCACGCTGTCACTGACGCCAGACAAGGCGGCGCGCGCGAATTTCGCAAACGCGGGCGCGGTCGGAACCCGCTGCCGCGATGCCTGTTTTGACAATGGTCTGGTGATGCGGGCCGTCGGCGACCGGATGATCATTTCGCCGCCGCTGGTCATTTCGCCCGACGAAATCGATACGCTGGTTGACCGGGCGCATCGGGCGATTGATACCGCCTATGGTTGGGCGAAATCCGAAGGAATGCTTTAAAATTGATTGGAAATCGGGTGGAGGGGTTAACCCCGCATTCGTAATGATCCGTGTAAGTTGATCCTACACAACAACCGGTGCCATCCTCGCGCCGGGATTGGAGGGGTTTATGCGCGTTGGATTTTTGTTGGTCGCCCTGGGGGTCGCGGTTTGGGCAATGCCGCCGGTCGAGCTTCCCAAGACTGACGTGATTGAGGTGTCGGTACTTTCCGATCGGCCTTCTGCAACGCCAGCGTCCTGGAGCGCGCCGCGAACGCTGGCCAATGTGGGTGGCGACACTTTTGTTTACGCGGTGCCGCCCAAGACACAGGGTGGGCCAATTCTGCCCGATTACCCATGGCCCTTGCCCGATACGGCCCCAGACGCGGCCCCGGGTGCGATGTTGGCACCGCTCGATCTTGGGCAGATATTGGCAGAGCCTGTTTCCGCCCGTCTGCCGGGAAGCAAGAAGAACCCCAACTTCCGGCGTGTCACGGCCAACAGCCTGAATATGCGCAGTGGTCCGGCAAAGCGGTTCTCGACGATTACGTCCTTGCAAGCGGGGGCCGTGGCAGAGGTGACTGGCCGCAGCCAAAGCGGCTGGGTGCCGATCAAACTGGTAGACACCGGCCAAAGCGGTTGGGTGTTCCACCGGTTTCTTGCACCGATCCGGGGATAAGTTCGGAATCGGCGGGTCGGGGAAATGAAGTAAGGCCAAGCTGTTATTGCTGATCCGGTGGGGCAAAAATGCTTTTGACCGCATTCACCAACCGCGACAGGGCGATATGCAGCAACCCAGCGGAAAACCCACCGACTAGCGCCAATAACGCTGGACTTGCCGCGCTGCCATCTGGGCTGCTGGCGCTGGTCTGAAAAATCTCGGTCAGCGCCAGACCGGCGACGATGCCCAACCCGACCTTCATCCAATGCACGCTTTCGGCCCGTGGATCAAAGCGGTCGGTGCGTAGATCGCCCCAAACATCAAACAACGCGCCGAAACTGGCCCCAAGCCCGGCAGCAGCCACCAGAAACATCAACTTGATCATCAGCGCAAAGCCCGATTGCTGATAAATACTAAGCCCCAGCGTCGTTTCATTGATTTGCGGCGATAGCGATACGCCAAAAAACATTAGTAAAAAGAACAT
>Ga0315339_1002645_pt1 | contig 13367 bp, 11 predicted proteins | sample ASW17metaG_FD_204514 | JGI IMG/M metagenome (GOLD analysis project Ga0315339, IMG submission 204514) | Ammonia-oxidizing marine archaeal communities from Pacific Ocean, United States - ASW #17 | ecosystem: Environmental > Aquatic > Marine > Oceanic | place: USA: California | collected 2016-12-05
CCTTAGCATGATTGCGTTTTATGCAGTCCTCGACACTATTAACGTCTATCGTGTAGGTGGTAGGATCGATGTCTGCGAAGTCTGGTGTGGCACCCGCGTAGACAATGCAGTTAGCTGTGGCTAGGAAGGTGATTGGTGATGTGATAACAACATCTTTAGGTTGCCAACCGAGAGCCAAACCCGTTAAGTGTAAAGCAGCTGTGCCATTTGTAACCGCGCAGGCGTAGTTACTACAGAAGTAGGTTTTTAGGGAGTCTTCAAATTGTTCTACCGCTGGCCCTCCAGTGAGATTATCTGATTCGAGGATCTCGACTACCGCGTCAATATCAGCTCTAGAAATTGATTGGCGTCCGTAACTTATCATTTGGTGGCTGATACTTAGACAGGTTGGAAGTCAGGGTCAACATGTTTTCGAATCAGAGCTTGAATGTCCTCGACTGTAAGAAATTTTGGATTGTCTCGGGAGTTATAGGAAAACCCAGGATCAACTTTCTTGCTTACTGAGTCCAAGTTATATTCTTGGAGATTGTTCTCATCACAGGCCGGTAGAATGGCGTAGTACTCTCCGACATCGACTGTTGTGTGACTGTCGTTGGTTGTAATCATTTCTTCGTGGATTTTTTCGCCAGGTCGTATACCGACGATTTCATGACGGCAATTGGGACCAATTGCCTCTGCGACATCCATTAGTCGGTAAGATGATATTTTTGGAACGAAGATCTCCCCACCTATCGCATCTTTTACAGCAGTGAGTACAAGCTCGACACCCTGATCGAGAGAAATATTGAACCGGGTCATAGCAGGATCTGTGATCGGCAAGCTTCCTGTGGGCGCTTTGTCTAAAAAATACGGAATCACAGACCCACGGGAAGCCATGACATTGCCATAACGAACTACAGCGCTCCGTAGGTGTGGGGCACCATACGCGTTGGCGGCAATAAATAATTTGTCGCTACAGAGTTTTGTTGCGCCGTATAAGTTGATGGGCGCTGCGGCCTTATCAGTTGACAGCGCAACAATCGTTTTTACACCGGCATCAATGGCTGCTTCTATCACATTCTCAGCGCCTATGACGTTGGTATGGATGAATTCCATGGGGTTATATTCTGCAGCCGGAACCTGTTTAAGAGCAGCAGCGTGAATGACGACATCAATTCGATTGAATGCTCGGCGTAGCCGCTTTAGATCCCGAACATCTCCGAGGAAAAATCGTAATGCTGGGTAGTCTTCTGAGGGGAAATCTTGAGCCATCTGATATTGTTTGAGTTCGTCTCGGCTTAAGACGGCTAAACGCCCAATATCTGGCCATCGCTTAAGAATTTCTGCCACCAAAGCTTGACCCAGGCTACCTGTTCCACCTGTGATCAGTACCGATTGGTTATTTAACATGTCGAGCCTCAGACTTCACCAAATTGCGTTGACGAATTACTTGTTCTAGGGAGTACGTTATTTCCTGTAGATTTACCAATATAATATTACTAACGTGACTTAAACTTGCCAATAGAAAAATGCGACCTGATAGAGTTGTGTCTAATTAATTTTAATGCTGTCCGAAACTAAAAGGGGACTGAATATATAAATTGTTGTATACAAATTTCGATACAAATCAAAATCTGTCACGCTAGTTACAACATTTATCAGAGACAACATAGAATGAAAGTGGCCTTGATTACTGGAATTACTGGACAGGATGGATCATACCTAACAGAACTACTTCTGTCGAAGGGGTATCAGGTACACGGTATAGTGAGAAGAAGCAGTTCGTTCAATCGCGGACGCATTGATTCAATCTATCTAGGTGAACTTAGAAAGCAAACGGGATCATTGTTCTTGCATTATGGAGATCTAGCAGATTCCAGTAATCTTAATCGTTTATTGAGAAAAATAAGACCCGACGAAATCTATAATCTTGCAGCGCAAAGCCATGTTGGTGTGTCATTTGAGGTTCCTGAGTATACAGCGGACGTGGGGGCAATAGGAGTGCTGCGTCTTCTTGACGCTATACGGGATACTAATTTACAGACAAGGCTATACCAAGCGTCAACGAGTGAGCTTTATGGAAATTGTGGGGAGGTGCCTCAGAATGAAGAAACTCGTTTCGAACCTAGTTCACCTTACGCGACGGCTAAACTATATGCCTACTGGTCGGTCAGAAACTACAGAGACGCATATGGACTTTATGCCTGTAATGGCATTTTATTTAATCATGAGTCACCTCGTCGAGGTGAGTCTTTTGTAACTAGAAAAATTAGCATGGGCGCAGCAAGTATAGAGCTGGGCCAACGGCAAAGTTTTAAATTGGGCAACCTGAACGCTGAACGTGATTGGGGATACGCTCCTGAATATGTAGAAGGTATGTGGCGGATGTTGCAGCAAGAGAGACCGTCAGATTATGTTCTAGCAACCGGAGAAAGTAGGTCGGTTAAGGATTTTGTTCAACAGGCGTTCAAGGTATTGAATATAGAAATAGAGTGGGTAGGGTCTGGAATCGCTGAAAAGGGCGTTGATAGCCGTACTGGAGTTGCTCGGGTTGAAGTAGACGCCAACTTTTATCGGCCTTTGGACGTAGAGCAGTTAACAGGCGATTCGGCTAAAGCCAAAAGAGTGCTGGGGTGGGAAGCACAGACAACGTTTAAACAGTTAGTCCAAATTATGGTCGAGGAAGACTTCTCATCAATGTCTCAACAGTCAAACAATCTGCGCTGGTAATTGGAGTTTCTGAGCAATACAGAGCGTACCTTTCCAGATAGTTGCTGGACCTCGGTTATTTTGTCCATTGAAGCATAGGGGTAACGCACTTGGATGAAAATCGCTATACGTTAGGAACGTTCTCCGAAGGAACATTTCTCGAAAAGTATTGTCCTTATCTAGGGTTTATCTATATTTGTCTTATTCCCTTTAACGTCAATATATCGGGTCAAATGTTTGTTCACGATCTGCTTGCTCCATTTATGGTGTTTTGCATCGTACCGGCTTTCTTCCAACACCAAACAAATTTCCTCCGGCCACCATTTATCTTTTTTTCGGGGTTTCTCTTGGTGACAGCATTATTGTCTTTTTTGCATTATCAAACATATTTGGATATCTATGAGTACTTTATCTACGCATATATGATTATTCTCTTTTTGTTTTTCTTTATTTACCCTCCAACAAACATTCAACTACGGGTTTATGGGGTAGTAGTAATTTTGTCTTTGTTAGTAAACTTTTTTTCTAGTTTTATTCTAAACCCACCCATACAAAGTTCAAACACTCCTTTTGAAAATAGTACACTTAGTTTCGTAACAAATCGGTTCTTTTTCCCTCTCGGCCAGCCTAATATGGTGGGTTCTTTTTTCGTCCTGCCTATTACATGTTTTTTGCTTGGGTTTAACGAACGTTTGAGAGAGCTATCTAGTGGCCGACTATTGTTTTTTGTTGCGGCCCTCTGTTTTTGCTGCTTACCACTGTTATTTACAGTTAGTAAGGATATGTTGCTTTCACTGGCCGTTATAGGTGGATGGTTGTTTGCGCACCCCAAACTGCCCTGCCGCCTGTTATCCAAACCATTGCTGGTCGCAGGGCTGCTATTTATATTCTTCGTATTTTACCTTACCGTAATCTTCCCGTTCTTCCCAATGCAACGTACTTTCCCTTATATCAATACAAATACGTTTGGGATGTACATGATAGATCAGGGTATTTACTTAAGAATAGTTCTTAGCGATACAGTGACGTTTTTCATCGGTGCCGGGAAGAGTACGGCAAAAGAAATGATTCCTATGTTCGTGGATGTAGGAAAAATTTACGACATCCTACTACAGTACAACATGCAGTCGACACTGGACGGTAGATTACACTATCGTGATGCGCATAATGAATATCTCAACCTAACGGCAAATTTCGGTGTCATCGCGGCCTTGTTGCTTTATCTGGGAATCATGACAACGCCCAGTTTGATCAAGGTTGGTTCTTGCAAAAAAACAATACTAATCACGGCTGTTTTCTTTTTACTTGCCTTGCTACTGGTGTCCTTGTGGCGGGATATACTCAGTAAGCGATGGGTTTGGATAACACTCGGGATAATGATTGGTTTTATTCGGGGAAGCGACAAACAAGTAAGGGAAAAGGGTGGAGCGTGCAAAGAGAGAATACCGACTTGACCATGGTAGCAGAAAACGGTGTAAAGAAGTAGTCGCGATTGTCTGAACAACTCGGCGATACTGCCCTCTCCGGGCAGGCTTTCCAATCCAGCCCCGTTTATATCCACGTTGGATACCATAAAACAGGATCAACCTTTTTGCAAAAGCGTGTATTTCCTTTTCTGGATGCAAACTATTTCAAGTCACTAGATGCAACCTATTTAGCAACGAGTCAATTATACGATCCTCATCAGTTTATTGACGTTTTAAGTCAAGCATGCACCATTGAAGAAGGGAAGCCAACGATCATAAGTCAGGAAACCCTCAGTGGGCGAGGTGATGGCGATCCAATATGGAATCAATTTACGATTGCCGAATGAGCAGCTTGCTGTTGATTCAGCTGATTTTGTGTCTCAGGTATTAGGATTTGTTGACTTTAGTCAATCACATAAATTTGTACATGCAAAAGAGAATGTCGGTATTCGCAATGAAAGTATCGTGCGGATTAATCGGTATATTAACTTTCTAATTTCAGTAACAATAGATTTTCTTCGTAAATACAACATAGTGTCACTTCGTTATTACTCACTGTTTGCAAACGGATATTGCTTGCTAAAGATGCTGTCTTTGAATGCTTTTTTGGTAAAATTTATGGATCCGAATGATGATGTAGTTGACTTTTCACCTGAGTGGGAAAAACAGATTATCGGTGCATTTAAGGAAGGTAATCATCGTCTCTCTGACGTGATGGATGGAGATATTACCCAGTATGGATACCCTTGGTAGCGTTGGGTTTGTTATGTTTTCCGGGCATCATGGTTTCCTCTATGGATTAACGATGAGCGAATTCCTTCTTTTAAATAATCGGCCTATTTAGGCTAGCTGAGACCTGTCGGGGTACAGTTAGATATTGCACTTTTGTTTGACATTCGCAATCATGAAATAGCTTTATGTTCTAAACACCTCGTGCATCATCACGCAAACGGTGTCAATCTGGGAGTCGGTTAAAGCTTGGCCGCTTGGGAGATAAAATCCTCGTCGAAATATTTTTTCGGTAATTGGGTAACGTTCGTCGACAAATAAGCCTAATTCTTGCAGTACTGGTTGTTCGTGCATGCCTCGAAAAAACGAACGAGTTTCAATGCCTCTAGCTAGTAAATTCTCAGTAATCTGTTGCTTACTTTGATTGACGGTATCGTCAAGGACCACCCCAAACATCCAATAGATATTTGTTGCCCACGGCTTTTCTATAGGCAAGGTCACTGGGAGATTGTTTAGTTTTTCGATATATCTGCGGGCCATCTCTCTTTTTCTTAGAACAAATTTATCGAGTCGATCAATTTGAGCGACTCCGACTGCGGCTTGTAAGTTACTCATTCGATAATTGTGACCAATATTTTTGTGTAGGAAACGCTCTTCTGGCAGGAAACACATATTTCGAGATGATCGTGCCCGAGAGGCATATTCTGGGCAATTTGTTAGCAACATCCCCCCCTCCCCGGTTGTAACTAACTTATTAGCATAGAAGCTTAGAATGCTGATATCCCCCAGCCCGCCACAATGTTTATTCTTATATTTTCCGCCGTGGGCTTCTGCCGCATCTTCTATAATTGTTAGAGAGTATTTCTCTGCTAGCTCGAAGAGAGTATCCATGTCTACCGGATGACCATAAATATGCACAGCCATTATCGCCTTTGTTTTTGTAGTGATCTTACTTTCAATTTGATCAACCTGCATAGTCCACGTATCAGGTGTGCAATCTACTAAGACTGGTTTGCCTTTCGCTTCCAGCACCGCTATGACACAGGAGATGATAGTAAAAGAGGGAATAATCACTTCATCTCCTTCTTCAAGCTCTAGGCACTGTAGTGCTACCTGCAGCGCAGTAGTTCCACTACTAACAGCGATACCATATTTACTGTCAGAATAGGCCGCGCATTTTTCTTCGAATTCTTTTACGTAATGCCCCTCGGAAGAAACCCACCCTGTCCTGAGACATTCAACAACATTTTCTTGTTCCTCGATCCCAAATAGCGGCTCTGAAACCGGTATGAAGTCAACAGAATCTGTAGCAACAGCCAATCTATTCAGCTCCGTAAGGTTGGCTGTAGTCGAATGGTATCGGACTCATATTCCTTACCTCCTCTGGGACCGCTTGTCAGCACCAAAAGTTCGCTATCTGAAAGCCCGACTAAAGCATGGTGCTCGCCCGGTGGGGTGTAAATTAGATCACCTTTGACTATGATTGAGTTTTCTATTTTTTCGTCGTCTCTGTTTCTATAAACATACTCTAATTCACCGGTTATCAGGTAATTCCACTGAGAAGTTTCCCGATGATAGTGATTTCCGCGAATAGCTCCCGCTCTAAATGTCACGATAGTTACTGAATTGATCGTCTCGTTTTCAATCAAGTCAGTAATGGTTCCTCGATGGTCCGAAAAGGATACTCCTAAATTAATCTTTTCCATTTGAAATCTATTCCACTATATGAGGTTCCGGTATTGGATCAATAAACTTACCCCCGCGTCTTCGAAATTCTTCCAGGTTGCTCATAATTTCTTCCTTAAAGTTCCATGCCAATAACAAGCCATAGTCGATTTTTTTTTCTAACAGTTTCTCGTCACTGAATACTGGTATGTGGCCCCCAGGTGTATAGGTGCCAATCTTCAACTCCGATTTTTCCGTAACAAAGTCTAGATAAGCAGTCCCGATCCCGCAATAATTTAATAAAGTCATCCCCTTAGCTGGTGCACTTACTCCCGCAAGTCGATTCCCGCTTCCAATTAACGAAGAGAGCAGTGTCAGCAGTTTCCTTCTATGTTCTTGAACCTTGGCAGCGAATTCTGTTAAGTATTCCAGTGAATGAATCTTTCCATCCGCCTCGTCCGCAAGCAGTCTGGCCACGATCTCCTTATTAGGTCTTTTCCCTTTCCGGCAGATATGTATTCTTTTTGATCCGCCGTGTATGTCAACTTGCTGAATATCAAAAATTGAGAACCCAGCCTTTTGAAAAAATGAAATTAGCGGAGTTAGTGAAAAATATGACAGGTGCTCATGATAGATAGTATCGTACTCGAGATTATTCAAAAGATGAGTCAGATCCGGCACCTCTATTACAAATACCCCGTTCTCTGCCAGTAGAAGGTCAACTCCCCGCATTGCATCATGAATATCGTCGATATGGGCAAATACGTTCGTTGCTGTAATTACCCTTGCTTTCCCATATGTCTCAGCTATATCTCGTGCCGTCGCGGAAGAAAAAAAACAATCAATTGTCAATATCCCTTCACGATTCGCAATTTTCGAAAGTTTCTTTACAGGTTCGAGACCCAGCACTTGACATCCTCTCTGACTGAAACCGCTAAGCAATACGCCAACATTGCTTCCAATGTCTATAACAAGATCTTTATTCGATAACCCTTCATGTTCTACAAGGTTTTGTGCGAACGCATCGAAATGTTGCCTACCTGTCATCGTCGTGGACGACTCATATGGATATTCTGCGTTATAGAGTACTGTTGCTGGTACCACATAACTTAACTGCACAAGAAAACAAACATCACACCTTACAAGTTTGAGAGGATAATATGTTTCAGGTTCCTGAATTCTCTCATTGCTAAGAAAATTATCTGCTAGAGGCGTAAATCCTAAATCAAGTACTTCCGTCGCACTTTGGGAACGACAAATTCTACATTTTGGCATTATCTTGTTTTGCCTATTCGTCCTCGCCTAAATCGCAATTGACATGCAGTAAGCAAACATTTTGTTGCGATGCTCAAGATGCTCAGAATGCTATTGGACGTTTTTGACTTTCCAGTTCTCCTCGGAATCAGTGTCATTGGAACTTCTGCCACTTGATATCCACTTCGTTCTATTTCGGATACAAATTGAATGCAATAGTCAACGATTCCACCGATTAAAGCGGGGTTTTGTAATATGTCCTTTCTAACGACGAAATATCCGCTAGAGAAATCGTTTAATTGACTACCTAGAATTGTTTTTATTACTTTATTGCCGCCTTTGGAAATCACCGCAGACAACAATGAATCCTCAGACCGACTCAAAGCGGTGCTGACTTTACCCCAGCTAAATGCCTCGTTCGGATTGCCTCCCTTGATGGCGCCGCCAGGGATATAGCGAGAACCTACGATTAAGTCTCCTCCCTCCTCTATTTGTTTTAACATCATTGGTATTAGCGTTGGAGACATTGACAAATCGGTGTCCATCCACGCACAAATATTACCTTTCGATTTCGATATACCCTCATTTATAGAGTTCACCAGCCCACGATTAGTGTATCTAGTAACGAGGTGGTGATGTTTGACTCCTTCAAATTTAGTACGGATCAAATCCGATGTACCATCGGGAGAATTATCGTCCACCACTAGAAGCTCGTATTCATAGGCTTCCATTATATTTTCTATACTCTCAACTAGATCATAAATACAGTCTCTCTCATTGTATGTAGGGAGTATTATAGAAATCATATATAGAGGTGGTTTTGCAAATCTGAACACCCCGTTAAGTAAGCGCTCTGTTCGGACGCGCCATGATAACACCAGCAAAGAAGAGAGAAAAGATGAATAAACGGCACAGAACAACATGCGAACGGGCTTTCCGAGCAATAAGAGTTACTGGTGGGCTATGTCTTCGGAACATCGGTGGTGAGCGATCCAGTACGAGGAAATTTTCCTCAAAGCCTACGGGTCAGTCTCCCCAGCCCTGGACTTTTATCAGGCACTACCCTCAGCATTTATAACTCGGGTCACCCACATTCACTCCTTGACCAGTAGATATCGGATCAGGTTTACTGTAAGCAACTAGGCCTACCCAAGGCGGTTTAACCAGGGCGGGCTGTAATCCATTTCTAGAGTAGGTTTGACTATTCAAGCGATCGGGGTAACTTCTTTGATCTATAGTTAAACACCTAGTTGGAACGTAGCCAGAAACTACTGATATGAATTTGTTCTCAAATTTTAATAAAAATCCCTTTAATTCTAGCCAGCGGGTAAGTCTCGATTCATATATAGACTTTAGTCGAAAAGAAGCAATTTACCCGATACTAGAATCTTGCCTAAATCGATTTTCACAATTAATACACAATAATTTGCTGCCGAGTTTGTCTTTGAACTGTGGTGATGGTTTTATGTTTCTTACACATAAACAATTGCCGAATGTATTGTTTAAAGCAATCACTCTTCAAGAGATATCAAACAGTCGTTCGACTAGAATTACTTTGGAGTGTTTTGATGAAGAACTCGACTACTATGATGCGGATAAGGGTATCAACAGATTTGCATCGATCTACGCCTTAATTGCAGAAAGAATCCCAGAAATATTTGAGATCAATAATATTGGTAAATATCAATCTAGAATCCTAGAAATCAAAAACACAAGCATAAGAAACCCTTTTTTGAGATTCTCGAATCTTCCCGCCAATGTATTGTGGTTCAAAATTGCCAGGTTATATCTTAAACGACAAATGTTCAGGTCTGGCGACACTATTTTTGTCGCCGGAGAAAATGGTCTTATCAATGAAATACTCGCAAAAAGTAGGTCCCATTTCGAGTATGTAGAGACCTATGACAAGCTTCGTGAAATTTACGATTCCGCTCCATTGAATAGTTCTGTCCACGAGAAGGAGATTAGTACTTACTTCCATGAGTCGTTTAATAATAGCCTAGACGCTATTGGACTGAATCGATTGTTTTATCGAGCGTTTTCGGAAATCGCTTTAGAGATTATGAATCACAAGATCAACAAGTTGATCAGGAGCGCGCCTTTACTCATACAAGATGTCAGGAAACTGAAAGACAAGTATAAAGCGTCGGTCGTGCTGTCTGACGGGCTCTATGAAACTCCTGGTCTTGCTATTAGTAATGCGTTTAGGAAAAATGGTATTCAAATAATTTCTGCGGAACACGGCCTTACCGCTGGGATATCCAAGTTGAGAAAGAATACAATCAATTATTGTGAGCCGAATACCTCAGATTACATTTTGACTTACAACGAAATGGCCTCGGCAACGTTTTTGTCTTCGAGTAACAAGAATTTGCAATGTGTGGAGTGCGGGGCACCTAGAGAAACTAAAAGGCTTAAGAACTATTTATTACAGAGAGCTATTTCTAGAAAGAGGCTAAAGGCTCGATCGACGGCAGTGTTTTACGTTTCTACAAATTTATTAGCTAACAATAATGGGTTTTTCCCTCACTACTCACCCGATCATATTCGAGATCGTGTTGAAACTAGTTTACTTAAGGATGTGTTTCCAAGGCTTAACAAGAAAGTTATATACAAATACTACCCATCTCAAAATTATCTTTATGACAAAAATCCTTATATCAAGCTAGCCGAAGAAATTCCGAATCTTGTAGTTAGCAAGGAAGAAGATTTTAGATATATTAGGACTGCTGCCGATATAATCTTAACATCTGCTCCTACTAGTACACTTGGGTGGTGTATTGGAGCGGAGAAGCCAATTGTTTACTTAGATTCGCCTGTTTTCCAGCCACTTGAAAATGACTTGGTCTCGAAAGTGTTTGATGAGTGTTTTTTTGTGTTTAATATTGACCAGCAAGATTGGAAAGAAAGGTTATTACAGTTCTTAAACAAATCAATCGACGAAATTCAAAGTCGTTGGCAGAAGAAATCAATTTATCGGGAAAAATATGACCAGATGTATTTTTTAAACAAAGAGAAAGATGCAGGGGAAATAGGTGTGAATTTTATTAAGAGCATTATCTAAAGCGCCACCAGGGTTGTGATACTAGGCAGTCGACTTAAAAACCAGGTAGATAATCTAATGTGCATCAATGTAAGAACCAGGACAGCAGTCAGTCATGAGTCAATCATGTTTTTGAGTGATGCCTGACTGGGTATCAGTCTCAAGTTCGCTTCCAGAACTGATCTACCCGTTCAATCTGGCACTCTGGCTCTTGTGTGCCACTTGGGTTTTGATAATCTTTCGCTGTAGCCGTATGGCTAGAATCTCATTGTTGTTGTGTTCACTGGTGCTTGTGGTTTGTTCCTCCCCATTGTCTACTTGGCTCTATAGCCAGCACGAAAGGATATACCAGCCGGTATCCGTCACAGATTCACCGGTAGCTGATGCTATTGTGATGCTCGGTGGCGGAGTCGGGATACCGCTGCCACCTAGAGTCGAAAGCCAGTTGGGCGGAAACCGTACGTTACATGCGTTTCGACTCTATAAAGCAAGAAAGGCGCGGTTGATAATAATTAGTGGGGGTAACAAATTTCCGCAGACAGGTGTTAAATCGGAGTCACACTATACTGCGGAGATCCTAGAAAGCTGGGGAGTCCCAGGGAATGCAATGATTCTAGAAACAAATAGCCGGAACACACATGAAAATGCGGTTCAAGTAAAGAGAATGCTGGAAGCGAGGGGAATTGATAGAATATTATTAGTTACCTCCGCATTTCATATGCCACGGGCAATTAAGACATTTCAACATGTTGGCCTGGATGCGATACCGTCCCCCTCGGGGTATTCGGTAGCTGCTTATTCGAGGCCAGCGTTTCTAGATTGGTGGCCTAGACTTGGAAATCTTTCGAAATCCCAAGCTGTCGTGAAGGAAAATCTTGGAATATTAGTATATCGATTTCGTGGTTGGATTGATTGAAATGCGAGTAGGTAATTGTACTTATGACTGATCTTTTATTGGATGCTAATACAGCTGTAATCGCTTGCCAAGCTGGTAATTCTATGGGCAAATTGGTTGAAGAAGTCCGTGGACACGGTGGACGGTTGTGGCTGTATGCTGGTGAATTCACAGACATCTGTCGACTTCTTTCGTCCAAGTCCGCATCAACCAATAATTATCGACAGCAAAGCTTAGACACTGCCCTTAAAGAATTTAATCATTTCGCCCGAGGTTGTTGCTGGCTCGCAGCATTGTCAGTCGATGTAGAGGATATAGACGATCCAGATCCTATGGCTGTGGCTTTAATCAAAGCGGCAGAAAGAATTAGCACAGACACACTGGTAGTCAGTACAAAAGAGAGTCGCATTGAGCGTGGATTTCCATTTGTAGATGAGTTGTCGGCATTAGCATCTATCAGCCAATCCGAAGTCCTGTTCGTAGATCTTAAAGCACAACAAGATCGCATTCGGCCAGAGCTTGAAGCTGGACTGCATCGCGTTCTTCACCATGGTATTTACATCAACGGGCCAGAAATTACTCAGCTAGAGCACCGTCTTGCGGATTATGCTGGTACCCAACACTGTATATGTGTGTCGAGTGGAACCGACGCGCTACTGATTGCGATGATGGCGTTAGGGATTAAGCCAGGTGATGAAATAATAACCACACCTTTCACGTTTTTTGCGACCAGTGAAATGATCGCAATGCTAGGAGCTGTACCTGTTTACGTCGATATAGATCCGTATACGTTCAATATCGATGTCAGCAAGATTGAAGCTGCTTTCACCGACAAAACTCGAGCCATCTTACCAGTCAGTCTTTATGGGCAGTGTTCAGATATGGACGCTATTAAGACTATTGCGGCCCGCTACGACGTTTCCGTAGTAGAGGATGCGGCTCAGAGTTTTGGTGCAACTTACAAAAACCAACCGTCTTGCTCACTAAGTGATATTGCTTGCACTTCGTTTTTCCCTGCCAAACCGCTCGGCGCATACGGAGATGCGGGGGCGTGCTTTACGCAGGATACGACTTTAGCCAAGATAATGCGTCAGATACGGGACCACGGACAAGAACGACGATATCACAGTGTGCGTTTAGGATTGAACGGGCGGATGGATACGATGCAAGCAGCCGTTTTGTTAGCAAAGATGGAAATTTTTGACGACGAACTTCAAAAGCGACAAAAAGTTGCCACTAATTACCACACTAAATTGAGAGCACTTGAAAATGAAGGCTTATTGGCACTTCCTCGAGTGGAGTCTTACAACACCTCCAGTTGGGCTCAGTACACACTACGCGTAGCTAATCGTGATGACGTACAAGCAGCTATGAAAACTCGTGGCATACCGACAGCGATTTACTATCCCGTGCCTTTATTTGAGCAGCCTGCGTATTTGAGTAATAACAATAATTGTCCTGAAACCTTACGAGCAGCCCAGGAGGTAATGAGTTTACCGATTCACCCTTATCTCAAGTTGGAAGAGCAGAAAGAAATTGTTGTTGCGCTGACCGATTCTTTGTCGGACAGCGAAGAGTATATGAAACAACGAAATATAGTTGGTAAGTAGAAGATGAAAATCGCGAT
>Ga0315339_1002648_pt1 | contig 13346 bp, 9 predicted proteins | sample ASW17metaG_FD_204514 | JGI IMG/M metagenome (GOLD analysis project Ga0315339, IMG submission 204514) | Ammonia-oxidizing marine archaeal communities from Pacific Ocean, United States - ASW #17 | ecosystem: Environmental > Aquatic > Marine > Oceanic | place: USA: California | collected 2016-12-05
ATCCCCGAGGCGGCGGCGGCGGAAATCGTCCGTAAATGCGATCTGTCCCTGTTCGACAGGGATCGGCTGGAGGAAGGTTTTCGCCGTACGGGCCACAGCCTAGTGCCCTTGATCTGGGAGCTGTCCCGATTATGCGCGGGCGATGCCGGCAACTATGTGCATTGGGGCGCGACAACCCAAAATATCACTCAGACCGGTGATTTGCTGCAACTGCGCAAGGCGCACTGGGTTTTTCTGGGCCAGATCGGCGATATTCTGGCCGCGCTGGCAGATCTAGCGGAACGTTCGAAGGACATGGCATTGCCCGGACGCACCCACGGCCAGCATGCGGTACCCGCGACCTATGGCCTGAAGGTCGCCATCTGGATCGATGAATTCGCCCGCCATGTGGAGCGTCTGCGGCAATGTGAACCGCGGGTCTTTCAGGCGATGCTGGGCGGTGCCGCGGGGACGGTGGCCTCCTTCGGCGACCAGGGCATGAAGGTTCAGGGGGCCATGGCGGCGCATCTGGATATGGTGGCCATGGCGGTGCCGGCGCGCAGCATCATGGATCATCTGGCGGAACATATCATGGTGCTGGCGCTGCTGGCGGCCAGTTGCGGCAAGTTCGCCAATGAAATCTACACCGGCATGAAGCAGGAGTTTGGCGAGGTTGAGGAACCTATCTCTCCCGGCACGGTTGGCAGTTCCACCATGCCCCAGAAACGCAACCCCCATCTCAGCCAGGATGTCATGGCCTATGCGGCCCAGATCCGCGCCATGGTACCCCTGGCGTTGGAGGCGGTGATGACGGAGCACGAGGCGAACCGGCAAACCTCGTTGATGATGCGCCAGGCGCAATACCAGGTTTGCATCCTGCTGGGCGATACCCTCGAGAGGGTGCGTATCCTGGCCCAGGGTCTGGTGTTGAAGCCCGACCGCATGCGCGCCAATCTCGATCTATCGGACGGCTTGATCATGGCCGAACCCATCATGCTGGCCCTGGGCGAATTTGTCGGCCGCCAAGAGGCCCACGACGTTGTCTATGACGCGGCCCAGCAGGCGGCGGAAACAGGCGGCTTTGCCGATCTATTGGCGGCCGATGGGCGGATCAGCGAGCATTTAACTCCCGAGCAAATTGCCGCCATGCTTGATCCGGCACAATACACCGGCCTGTGCGCCCAGCTGGCGGTGGAACAGGCCTCCCGTGCCCGTGATCTGGCAAAAGAGCTTCAGGCTTGAAAAGCTATTTCCCGCGGTATGCCTCGGGCAGGAAAAACAGATTGTCCACTCCCGCCATGGCCTTGTGGCAGGTATAGCAAAAGGCGACGTCTTCGGGGTTGTCGCCTGTTGTGTCGCCAATGTAACTGCCGTCGGGCAGCAGTTGCACGAAGCGCCAATCGGCGGTCGCGGGATTGCGGCCGGGGGCCAGTTTTTCCATGTAGAACACCGCTGTCGGGTAAACTTCGCCGTCCTTTGTGACCGTGAAGGTGTCCTTGACCACCACGGCGCCGGGCGGCATGCGCTGGCCCGGTCTCAGATCGCCGTAGCCAGCCCTGGCCGCTCTTGCGTTGGCGAAGTTGTTGGCATAGCGGTTGCCGTGGGTGTCCGACAAATAAAGCGCGATGTTGAAACGTTGCCGGCGGGGGTAGGCCTTGATGACGGCATCCTGGGCGGGGGCATAGCCGTACGCCATCTCGCCCTTGATCTTGTTATAGACTTCTTCGGCCTTGGCGGGAGGCAAGGGGCCGTCGATGTCGATACGCAGATGCTCTTTCTCGGCCGCGAAGGCGGGCAGAACGAGACCGAGGCTAAAAAGAGCAATGAGGGACAGGCGGGACATGATCCCCTCCATTCATGATGACGTTTCCATGATGTGGGGTAGGCTGGCGTCAAGTGAAGGGAAAAATCATCCTCTCACGCAGCTTTGATCATCAGGTGAGAATGGCGCGAAGATGCCGTGAGGCGGTTATTCAGCCGCTATTTCGGCCTTCGGCTCCGATTGAAGCGCGGCGCCGAGGGATTTGCCGTCGGGATCAGCCAGGGCGGCATCGCGGGCCAGGGCAATGGTTAGGGCAGCCCCCCTTGGATCGGTACCGCTATCGCCAACACCACTAAGCGCGGGCGTGACCAAGGTGGTCATGATGCGGTTAAAACTGTCCCAGCCGTGGCGGTGGGTTTGGCCATAGCCTTTCAACAGCTGTTGGCAGGCGGCGATCTCCATGGCCAGGTCCAGATCCAGGGCGGCCGCCCTGGTGATGTTGTCGATCCACTGATCGATCAATACCTGTTCGAATTTGAAGCGGTAACCCAGGGGACGCAGTGCGCGCAAAGATGCTAGCGTGCTCAGCAGAAAATTCCCCCACAGGGCGGTGCTGTTCACCGTCATGCCAATGTTCAGGCGGTCCCGCCAGCCGGCTTTCTCGGCCGCGGCCAACAGGGGGCGGGCGATCCAGCCGGGCAGCAGGGCGGTGACTTCATCCAGGCCTGGTTTCAGATATTCCCGAATGCGCACCGGTTCGCCCGCTTTGGCGCCCACCTCCCGGCGAATGCGGGCCTGTCGCTCGGGCCGCAACTTGGCCTGGGCAACGCGGATGACATCCTCATAACTCATCCATAAGGCCAGATAGCGGCCGACCTCGCGCACCAGTTCGCCATGGCCCTCTGCTTCCAGTTCGGCCCGTTCAATGGGCATCAGGCGCTGCAGAAAGCATTCCGCATAGGCGAGGTTTTGGTATTCGAACAGGCGGTTGACGGCCTCCTTCAAGACCGCGCGGGCGGTTGGTGGGAACTCCTCCCGCACCCGGTGTTGCAACTCCTCCACCATGGGCGGATCGGCGCGCCAGGGGCGTTTCAAATCGTCGTCAGGCAATAGGGTCGCCAGATCGCCCCGTTCCACCGCCGCCATGCCGGCCCGGAAGGCGGCCAGATTGGCCTCCACCGCCCGGCCCGTTGCCCGGATCGCGGCCTCAAATCCCACCACCGGGATGGGCAGGCGCTTGCTGCCCGCAATGGCGCCGAGGAGCACCGAATTGATGACGCTGTTGTGTTCCTGGGCCATGGCCTCCATATCGAACAGCACCGCCTGCTGGGCCAGGTTGCCGGCGGCCGCCACCACCTTGGCACCGTCGAAGCGGCCATCGCCCATGGCCGTGCGCTCGGCCATCGCATAGACCCGATGGGTAGAGGCAATCAAGGTGGTGCAGTTGGGCGTGACGAAGCCATTCTGCATGGCGCGCCCGGCCTCTATCAACTCCGATGCCACCATGATATCGACGCTGCCCGCCAAGGGGTACAGCGACATGATGGGCCGCCGTGCACCGACTTCGCCCTCATCACCGCCATCCGGGCCCTGCATTTCAATATAGTACGTAGTGGCGCCCGTGCGTTGGGCGACGCCGGGGATCGAGGTGCTTTGTACGGCGAAGCCTTCCGCCATGGCCGCATCCACCAACCATTGCCGCAGGACCCCGCCGCCTTCGCCGCCCATGGCGGCGATCAACAGGCCTATGGGTTTTGCCTGGTTCGTCGCGGCCGCCATCGCGTCTAGACCCGGACCCGGGCCATGTCGCCCAGCAACTTGCGGTGCAGGCCGTCCTTGAAACGATCCCAAAGATTGGGATTGCGGACGATATCCACTTTGTAGAACGAGGGGCAGAGAACGGCGGCATGGGTCACCTCGCCGCATAGGCCGCAACCGACACAGCTATCCAATATGGTGGTGACCGGATCATCGCGCAGGGGATCCGGATTGGCTTTGATGGTCAGGGAGGGGCAGCCCGATAGGCGGATGCAGGCGCGGTCGCCGGTACAGGTTTCCTCGTCGACGCCAAAACGCGTGCGCACGTCCCGTTCGCCGTTTTTTAGGCGCGCCGCGATTTCCGGCTTGATGCGACGCTGCCGGGCCAGTTGGCATTCGCTGTCGGCAATCAACACACGCAGGCCCTTGTCCTCGCCGGTCAATGCCTTGCGCAAGGATTTCATCACCGAGCCGACTTTGTAATTGGGCACATTGTGCAGCCAGCGCGCGCCCATGCTTTTGATCACCGCCTCGATGGATGATCCGGTGCTGCGCCCATCCCTGGAGCGCAAGGTTGACGGCAGGTACTGCCAGCCGGTCGCCGAAGTGTAGCCGTTTTTGACCACCATCAAAACGCCGTCGGCCTTGTTAAACAGGGCACTTCCAACCCCGTTGGTAATGCCGTTGTGCCAAAAGCCGCCATCACCCATGACGGAGATCACCCGCTTCCCGAAATTCGGCCCGACCCCGGCCGCACTGGCTAGGCCGAGGCCGTAGCCCAGCACCGTATGGCCCAGATTGAAGGGGGGCAGGGTGGAAAAGGTATGGCAGCCGATATCGCAGGAGACATGGGTCGGTCCGATATCCTTTTCCAGGATGCGAATGGCGCTGAACAGCGGACGTTCGGGGCAGCCCGTGCAAAACGTCGGCGGCCGCGCCGGCAGGGTGTCGCCCAGCAATTCCGCCGCCCTGGCTTTGTGCCGGTCCAGCTCGCGCACCGGCTGGGTGGCGGCTTCCACATCAATTCCCGCCGGGCGGACCTGTTCCAGAAAACCGGCCAGGCCGCGCAAGACAACCTCCGCCGTGTATTCACCGGCCATGGGTAGGGGGCCCTTGCCGATGACCTTGGTCTGCAAATCGGCCTTGCGCAGAATGACGTTGACCGCTTCTTCCAGATAATCCGGCTGACCCTCCTCGACCATCAGAATGGCGGATTTTCCAGCGCAGAAATCAGAGATTTCGTCGGCGACCAGGGGATAGGTGACGTTCAAGGCCAAAATTGGAATGCGGCTGTTGCCCGTGGCATCGGCCAGACCGGCCTGCACCAGGGCGCGCAGGGTAGCGTTGTACAGCCCGCCCATGCAGATGATACCCACCTCATCCAGATCACCTTCGAAATGATCGTTGAGCTGGTTTTTACGGATAAATTTGATGGCCTCGGGCATGCGCACTTCGATCTTGTGCTTTTCCTGCGCATAGGTTGATGGCGGCAGGGTGATGCGGGAAAAATCATGTACCGGTTCGGCAATTACATTATTGCGGTTGTAGGTGCCCGCCTTGTTGTCGGAGGCTTCGAAGGCGCCGTGCACATGGCAGGCCCGAATGCGCAACTCCAACATCACCGGCGTGTTCGAGGCTTCCGATAATTCGAAGCCTTTTTCCACCATGTGAACTATGGTTTCCAGATCCGGGCGCGGGTCCAGCAGCCACATTTGCGATTTTGTGGCAAAGGCATGGGTGCGTTCCTGCAGGATCGACGATCCTTCGCCATAATCCTCGCCCAGTATCATCAAGGCGCCGCCCGTGACCCCGGCCGACGCTAGGTTCGAGAGGGCATCGGAGGCGACATTGGTGCCGACCGTGGATTTCCACGTCACGGCGCCGCGCAAGGGGTAGTTGATGGAGGCCCCCAGCATGGCGGCGGCGGCGGCCTCGGAGGTGGAGGTTTCCAGATGCACGCCCAATTCGCTCAACAGATCCTCGGCATCCACCAGGACATCCATCAAATGGCTGATGGGCGCGCCCTGATAGCCGCCCACGTAGCTGACCCCGGACTGTAACAACGCCTTGGTGACCGCCAGAATACCTTCACCATGAAAGGTATCGCCCTGGCCCAGGCGCAGTTGTTTGACCTCTTTCGCGAATGACCGTTCCATACTCGTGGCTCCCCATGTTCTGCGCTTGCAAAGTGCGCCGCCCCTGCGCCTCTGTCAACGGCTTGGGGGGAGCAATTGGCGGCTTTTTTCGAGGCCGTATCGACCGGATATTCAAAATGTCCGCGACGACGACGGCTGAATTTGTTAAAGTATAGAGTAAATACAATTATTTCAATTTGTTAAGAGAAATATTTCATGTAAAATATGAAATCGGCGCGAGCTCGTCACAGCATGCTAACCAGGCCAATGAACGCCCCTAATAATATCCGGTGCGGAAAAAGCAAATCCGATAAGCGTGAATTTTCGTCGCACGGGGCCCACCGTGCCATGTGCCGGGTAACCAGAGCCGACGCATCGCCACCCTTGCTGAGCGCCGAAGTCGTTATCGCCGCCATTCCGGTCATTTCGTTTCAACACGAATACAAAGGCGCATGTTTGCCGAATGAATTTACTCAGATGGCGGCAATGAAACGTCAACTATCAAACAGCGGTACTTGACAGCAATGGTAACCGAATAAAGCCCGGTCACCCGAACTTTAGTCGACGACGACGATTTTATCTGCGGCGGTCTTGCCGTTTCGGCCGGCGGTCAATTCGTATTCGACTTTTTGACCTTCGTTCAATGTGGATAATCCAGCTTGTTCGACGGCGGTAATGTGGACAAACGCGTCCTTGGAGCCATCGCTTGGCTCAATAAATCCATATCCCTTTGTGGGATTGAACCATTTCACTGTTCCTGTAGGCATCTTTTTTAGTCCCGGACAACATCAAAATTTAAAAATCCCCTGGTTCTCCCGCATCGACCCCTTGGGGCATTGTGCCTTAAAAGTCTTTGCAACCACGGAACTTTCATGGTGACATAGCGTATCAAGAATTCCACGCTAGCCGTTGGGGAATTTACAGGGCGACGGCAACAAGGCAAATCGAATGGGGCAGTTTGTTGTGTTTTAGTCATGAAATGCGGCAAATATGTCACGAATGGGCGTGTTGTATGGGAGTAATGGACGGCTAGGCAGATTGTTGATATCTTGATTTTTCTGGAAAACGATGTGATCTCCGATCCCATCTGCATGCAGCCGAAAATTGAGTACATAGATCATCAGGCCTCGGTCGCGGGTATGACCGCCTTTTTCCCCGGGCTGGAAAAAGCTGATCTGCCCGATGGCAAAGGCTGGGCGGTGGAACGCGTTACCCTGTCCGCCCATAACGGCACCCATCTGGACGCGCCGTATCACTTCGCCTCGACCATGGACGGCGGCCAGCGGGCCATCACCATTGATGAAGTTCCCTTGCAGTGGTGTTTCCAGCCCGGCGTGAAATTTGACTTCCGCCATTTTGACAACGGCTATGTCATCATGGCGGATGATGTGGAGGCAGAGCTGACACGGATCGGCCACGCGCTTTCGCCCTTGGAAATCGTCGTGGTCAATACGACCGCCGGTGCCGCATTTGGCGGCGACAGTTACGTGGACAGCGGCTGCGGCATGGGCCTGGATGCAACCATATATCTGTTGGAACGCGACGTCCGCCTGACGGGAACCGACGCCTGGTCCTGGGATGCGCCGTTCAGTTTCATCGCCGAACGTTATCAGGAAAGCAAGAACGCCGAAATTATCTGGGAGGGCCACCGGGCCGGTCGGAACATCGGCTATTGCCACCTGGAAAAGCTTCATAATCTGGAAAGCCTGCCCGACACGGACTTCACCATCGCCTGTTTTCCCATGAAAATCAGGGGCGCCTCGGCCGGTTGGACACGGGCCGTGGCAATTATCGATGATTAGCGTGCTGATCTGTTGTATATAGCCACTGGTTATATTACTGCCGATGGCCGCGGTCGGTGGCGAGCGGCTGCCTGACGGCCTGGTCACCATGGGCCAGCGCGATATCGCCGCCGCCTGGCTGACCGGACCCAGCCGCATCTATGGCCATGGCGTGCTGGGCGATGCCATCGAGGCAACGGCCCTTGCCGTCAAAATGCGGGACGGGCGGGACTTGTCTTACCGGCTGCGGGGCGCTTCTGTGTTCGTGGACCGTCGGGCGCGGCTGGCGGATCTGGACAGCGACGGCAGGGACGAAATTATCGTGGTCAGGTCCTGTCTGGCGCGCGGCGCCGCCCTGGCGGTGTTCCGGGTGGTGGGGAATCGTCTTGAATGGGTCACCGAGACGCCGCCGATCGGCATGGCGCACCGCTGGTTGAACCCGGCCGGCGTGGCCGATTTTGACGGCGATGGGAGACTGGAACTGGCGCTGGTCGTTACCCCCCATATTGGTGGTATCTTGAAGATATATCAGTTGCGGCGGGATCGTCTGGTTGAAGAATGGCGCGCGCCGGGTTTTTCAAACCACGCCATGGGCAGCCGCAATCTCGATTTGGCGCTGGTGATTTCCGGCCGGGACCAACCCGTATTGTTGCTGCCAAACGCCCGGCGTACCGGTCTGCGCAAGGTTTTCTTCAAGGACGGCGCCTGCCGGGCCGTCGATCTCCCGCTAACCCAAGGCTTGCCCATCACCACGCTGGGGGCAAAAAAAGTCGATACCCATGGCCGGGTGGAGGTAACCTATACCCTTGAAAACGGCACGGCGGGGTCGGTTCGGTTGAATATTTGAGCGGGCATTCGAGCGACCGTTTGGGCGACCGTGGCGGGCGGGCGCATTATTGCGCTCGCGAAAGCTTGTATTTTTCGCCGTTTCTGGTTATTGGCAAAGGCGAACGAACTGGTTACATTGTTCCCACGCAGGGGATGCGAATAGTCCAGGGCGTCAAGAGGTCCATACCGTTTCGAAAACATAAGCATTCATGAAGCAAATTTGACTGCAACCTAGGGCCGGCGGCGACGTCGGTAAAGCCCAGGGGTTGCGCAATATGTGGAACTCCACAGCAGTGAAATCGATGAAACTAATGAAATTTAACGTTTGAGATCATGTCAACAAGCACAGCAATAGAGTTAGAACCGACCGGATCGCCACGTGAAGAAGTGGAATCCGTGGTCGTGCGTTTCGCCGGCGATAGCGGCGACGGGATGCAGCTGACCGGCAGCCAGTTCACCCTGGCCACCGCCCTGGCCGGCAACGACCTGGCGACCTTCCCGGATTTTCCGGCCGAGATCCGTGCCCCCATCGGCACGACGTTTGGCGTCTCCGCCTTCCAGATCAACTTCGGCGCCCGCAAAATTGCCACCGCCGGCGATGCGCCCGACGTCCTGGTGGCCATGAACCCGGCTGCTTTGAAGGTCAATCTGGTTGATGTCAAGCCGGGCGGCACGGTGATCGTCGATACCGGCACCTTCAATGCCCGGAACCTGAAAAAGGCCGGATTTGACGCCAACCCATTGGAAGACGACAGCCTGGACGGCTTCCACCTCGTGGAAATCGATATCTCCAAACTGACCATGGTCGCCGTCAAGGCACACGAATTGTCCAACAAGGAAGCCCTGCGCTCCAAAAATATGTGGACCTTGGGCCTGATCTATTGGCTGTATGACCGGGACCGGAAGCCGACGGTGGATTGGCTGCGCGGTAAATTCGCCAAGCGCCCGGACATTGCCGAGGCGAACATATCGGCCCTGAACGCCGGCCATATTTATGGCGAATCCACGGAAATGCCCGGCGGCATACGCGGCTATACGGTGCGCCAGGCGGAAATCACGCCGGGTCTTTATCGCACCGTGACTGGCGCGGAAGCGCTGGCCTGGGGCCTGGCGGCGGGGGCCAAGCTGGCCAACCTGCGCATGGTCCTGGCCTCGTATCCGATTACGCCTGCCTCGACCCTGCTGCATATTCTGGCCGGGATGAAAGAATTCGATATCGTCACCTTTCAGGCGGAAGATGAAATCGCCGCCGTCTGTGCCGCCATTGGCGCCTCGTTTACCGGTTCCCTGGGCGTGACATCTTCGTCGGGCCCGGGTATTGCCCTGAAAGGGGAGGCCATTGGCCTGGCCATCGGCGTGGAGTTGCCCTTGATCGTGGTCAACTCACAGCGGGCCGGTCCCTCGACGGGTCTGCCGACCAAGACCGAGCAATCGGATCTGTATCAGTCGGTTTACGGACGCAACGCCGATTCACCCCTGGTTGTCCTGGCTGCAAGTTCATCCGCGAATTGTTTTGACATCGGCATCGAGGCAGTTCGCCTGGCGACCAAATACATGACCCCGGTGATGTTGTTGAGCGATGGCTACATGGGCAACGCGTCCGAGCCTTGGCTGATCCCCGATTTTGATAGTTATGAGCCGTTCCCCGTGACATTCGCCGGGACCGATCAGGTCGGTGAAGAGGGCTATCTACCCTATGTGCGGAATGAGGAAACCCTGGCGCGGCCATGGGCCACGCCGGGCACGCCCGGCCTGGAACATCGCATCGGCGGAATTGAGCGGGCGGACCGCACCGGCAACATTTCCTATGACGCCGACAATCATCAGCGCATGACCGACCTGCGCGCCGCCAAAATCGACGGCATTGCCAAGGACATTTCCCCGCAGGGCGTGGAACAGGGCAATTACGGCGGCAAGCTGGCCGTGGTCGGCTGGGGCTCCACCTATGGGCCGATCAGCCGCGCCGTGGGCAACATGCGCGACGACGGTTATGACGTCAGCCACATTCATTTGCGCCATATCTGGCCGCTGCCGCAAAATCTGGGCGAACTGCTGGGCGGGTTCGAGCAGATCGTGGTGCCGGAAATGAACAACGGCCAATTGGTCACGGTGTTGCGGGCTGAATACCTGGTGCCGGCGCAGCCCTTGAACAAAGTCAACGGCCAGCCATTTAAGATTGGTGAAATTGAAGACGCCATAACATCACGTCTTGATGGACAACCTTCCGCTCAACAATATTCCGCTCAAAGTGGAGATGCGAAATGAACGCGCCAGCCACGCCTCTAAAAGCCAAGGATTTTGCCTCTGATCAGGAAATTCGCTGGTGCCCCGGTTGCGGTGACTATGCGATCCTGAAAGGGGTGCAAAAGGCCCTCGCGGATATCGGCACGCCGCCTGAGGATGTCGTTTTCATCTCCGGCATCGGCTGCTCGTCGCGCTTCCCCTATTATATGTCCACATATGGATTTCATACCATCCATGGCCGGGCACCGGCTTTTGCCACCGGGGTAAAGCTGGCCAACCCGAAACTGGATGTCTGGCTGGTGACCGGCGATGGCGACGGCCTGTCCATTGGCGGCAACCACATGCTGCACGTCCTTCGCCGGAATGTGAACATGCAGGTGATGCTGTTCAACAATGAGATTTACGGCCTGACCAAGGGGCAGTATTCACCGACCTCGCCCCAGGGTTACCGCTCGCCCTCGACGCCCATGGGATCGATCGACCGTCCACTGTCACCCTGTCTGTTTGCCCTGGGCGCCAACGCCACATTCGTGGCCCGGGCCGTGGATACCCAGCAGAAGCATATGCCGGGCGTATTGCAGCGGGCGCACGCCCATCAGGGTGCATCGTTCATCGAAATTTACACCAATTGCATCGTCTATAATGATGGCGTCTTTGCCTCATTCGCGGAAAAGGCCACGGCCGCCGAAGGCGAATTGCTGTTGGAACACGGCGATCCGATGATCTTTGGCAAGGAAAGCGACAAGGGCATCCGCATGAAGCCCGGCGCCTTGGCATTGGAGGTTGTCCAGCTTGGCGTCGACGGTATCACCGAAGCTGATTTGTTGATCCACGACGAGACCGACCGGGTTATGGCCGGGCTGTTGGCCGCCATGCGCAACCCTGAATTCCCGGTTGCGGTGGGCGTACTCTATTGCGAACCGGCGCAGGCCTATGACGCCGCTGTGCATGAACAGGTTAATGCGGCCCATGCCGCCAATGGCGTGGCGGACATGAACGCCTTGCTGCGCGGCGGAGCAACCTGGACCGTTGGGAGTTAATCAACAATAAGGTTTCTGTAAGACTGGGGAGAGGTTGTCCATGCCCATTCGCGTGGCTATCGTGGGCTCGGGCCCAAGCGGTTTTTATACTGCGGAGGCACTTGGCAAAGCCGACGCCGACGTTGAAATAGATATGATCGAGCGTCTACCGGCGCCACACGGTTTGATCCGTTATGGAGTCGCGCCCGATCACCAGACCACCAAGAATGTTTCGCGCAATTTTGACAAGACCGCCCGGCGGGACGAATTCCGCTTTTACGGCAACGTTGATATCGGCGGCGATATCACGCTGGCTGACTTGCGGGAGATGTATGACGCCGTGGTCTTGGCCATCGGCTCGCCCGAAGACAACAAGCTGGGTATTCCCGGCGAGGACAAACAGGGTGTCATCGGTTCCGCGGCGTTTGTCGGCTGGTACAACGGCCATCCGGAATTCATCGACTTGGACCCGGACCTGAATTCCGCCAACGTCTGCGTCATTGGCAACGGCAACGTGGCCATCGATATCGCCCGTCTGCTGGTTAAAACACGGGCGGAGCTATCCCCCTCTGACATCACCAACATGTCTCTCGATGCCCTACAGAATTCCGCCGTAACGGATGTCTACATGCTGGGCCGACGCGGTCCAGTGGAAGCCAAGTTTACAAATGTGGAATTGCGCGAAATGGGCAAGCTGGAAAATTGCGTGCCGCAGATCGACGGCACGGTCATTCCCGATGCCGTTCCCGAAGAAGATGATATGTCCGACCGGGACCGCCGTCTGCGGGAACGCAACCTGGCCACCTTGCGAGAATTCGTGCCCCGGCAGGGCGATGAGCTGGAAAAGCGGGTGCATTTTCAGTTCTATGCCGCGCCCCGGGAGATTCTGGGCGGCTACAAGGTCGAGGGCGTCCGTCTGGAACGCACCGAAGTGGTTGACGGACGGGCCGTGGGCACCAGTGAATTCTTCGAAATTGAAACTAGTTTGGTGCTCCCCGCCGTTGGCTACCGCTCTTCCGGCCTGGAAGGTCTGCCCTTCAACGATGACTGGGGGGTCGCGATCAGTGACGAAGGACGCGCCGGAGACGGGCTGTACGTGGTCGGCTGGATCAAGCGCGGGCCCACCGGCGTCATCGGCACCAACCGGCCCGATGGCCAGGAAGCGGCGAAACAGATTTTAGAAGATATCCCGGTCGGTTCCAAGCCGGGGCGTACGGCGCTGGAGGCGGCCTTGGCGGCCAAGGGCACGCGCATCGTCAACTATGACAACTGGCAGGTCCTCGACGCCCACGAAAAAGCCAACGCCCGGGACGGCGCTCCACGGGAAAAGGAAATCACCGTTGCCGCCATGCTTGAGGTTCTGGACGGAGCCTAGGCCAAAGCGTAGGATTGGACCATGGCAAGCTATCTGCGACCCACCGAACTATCGCACGCACTTTCGGCCCTGGCTGACGGCAACCTGACGGTGATTGCAGGGGCGACGGATTATTATCCGGCCCAGGTTGGCCGCCATGATCCGCATGATATCTTGGATATCAGCGCTATCGAGGCGCTTTCAAAAATTACCCATGACGATGACCATTGGCGGATCGGCGCCATGGCCACCTGGCGCGACGTGATCGAGGCGGACCTGCCGGCCTGTTTCGATGGCCTGAAGGCGGCCGCCGTTCAGGTCGGCGGCGCGCAAATCCAAAATACCGCCACCGTTGCCGGCAACCTCTGCAATGCCTCGCCGGCCGCCGACGCCGTGCCGCCGCTGCTGAGCCTGGATGCCCGCGTCGTCCTGGAAGCTAAATCCGGCGTCCGCGAACTCCCCCTTGGTGAATTTATTCAAGGTAAC
>Ga0315339_1002649_pt1 | contig 13345 bp, 8 predicted proteins | sample ASW17metaG_FD_204514 | JGI IMG/M metagenome (GOLD analysis project Ga0315339, IMG submission 204514) | Ammonia-oxidizing marine archaeal communities from Pacific Ocean, United States - ASW #17 | ecosystem: Environmental > Aquatic > Marine > Oceanic | place: USA: California | collected 2016-12-05
ATAGCGAAGTTCCTTTTACCAATAACCAAGGAGAAAATGACTTGAGAATGGCAAAAGTGCAGCAAAAGATATCTGGTTGCTTCAGGAGTGAGTATGGTGCCGACATGTTTTTTGGCCTCAGAAGTTACTTATCGAGTACTAAAAAGCAGGGAATAAGTGCTTCTACAGCTTTAACTTTATTGTTAAATGGCATGCTACCAAATATTTTCACCCCTGCTGAGTAGTTACCTTATTTTTAAAAAATAAGAGGCTTAAAACTACCTATAAAATTAAGTAGCTACTTGTTGCTCATAATGCCAATGATTAAAACGAGATAACGACATAATCACTAATAACACCATAGCACCACCGCCAATCACTAATGCACTTGCATAAGGTGCTGTTAAATCAGTTTGTTGCACAGCGCCGGTTAATAATGCAGCACCACTCATTTGCATACAGCCTAATAGCGCAGCAGCCGTACCCGCACGCTCTCCAAAACCACTCAGCGCCATGCTCGTTGCAGGGCCAAGTAATAACGCAAAACCAATACATAACAATAACATCGGCAACATAAAGTAAATAGCGGCCATCAAGCTATTGACAGCGGGTAATGCTTGTACAGCTAACTGAACGAATGCCGATGCAATCATCATCCATAACGCAATCAATACCGTATGACGTTTGCCCAATTTTTTGATCACCCAAGGAGCCAGAAAACAAGCACCGATATTAATAATCGCATTCACACCAAATAGATAACTAAAGGTCATTTCCGATAATCCTAAATGCTTAATCACCCAACTTGGCGCATAGGAAACATAAGTAAGAATTGCAGCCATTGCAATCATGCAGGCACTCGCATAAAACACAAAATGGCTATTAGATAAAATAGGTTGATAACGAGACCAATGGTATAAATTACTGCTGGTTATGGTATTTTTAGGACGTGTTTCCGGAAATTTAAACGCAATCACGATTAATACTAATATTGCATAAGCGGCCATAAACAAGAACGTTGAGCGCCAGCCAAATTGTAACGCTAACAAACCACCAAGGCTCGGTGCTAAAGCAGGAATAACACAGATAACCCCATTTAAGTAACTGTAATAATGTGCACTTTTTTCATTAGAAAAATTATCACGTACGGCGCTAAAGACCACGATTGATGTCGCGCAAGCGGCGATTCCCTGTAAAATACGCGCTAACTGTAAATACTGAAATTCAGTAACGTAAGTAGCAAATAGACTACTAGCAATATACAAACAGACACCAAATAAAGCGATTGGTTTACGACCAAATCGGTCTGCTAAAGGCCCTATTAAAATTTGCCCAATGCCCATCGCAAGCATAAATAAAACTAATGTAGATTGAATCTTCGCGTCTGAAACACCAAATTCTGTCGCCATTTCAGGCATAGAGGGTAGATAGATATCAATAGCTAAAGGGCTTAACACCACCATAAACATAAGAATAGGTAATAGACGTATCATTATTAACTCATTTAAAGATTTATAGATACAGTTTAGTTCAAACACAATGTGAATAGAAATGGTATAATTTCAATAGTGAGTGTCCTCAGAGGAATATCTCTATCTTAATCATCTTCACTTTTAATTGCACTACTCTCTAAGGAAGCCGATGAATTTCAATAATCTAGCACGTATCGATTTAAATTTACTGGTCATTTTACAAGTGTTATTAGAAGAAAATAGTGTCACACGAGCTGCCATCCGATTACACGTCAGCCCTTCGGCATTAAGTAAAAGCTTGACTCGATTACGCAATAGTTTAGAAGATCCTCTCTTTACACGTACGGCACATGGCTTAAAACCGACCGCTCATGCCATACAGCTAAAAACAAAACTGCCTAATTTATTACATGCTTTACATCAACTAACACTTGCACCAACCTTTGAGGCATTGACAAGTGATCGCCATTTTTCAATTAGCATGGTCGAAAGTGCCTATGCAACTCTATTGCCCTACTATATAGGCCCCTTATTAAAACAGGCACCAAACGTACGTTTAAATACCTTTGGCTGGACACAAAATTCAATGCATGATTTACAAAAAGGTCAGGTAGATTTTGGTATAACAGGTCGGGATCTAACTGAAGGTAGTCATTTACAGGTTGATAAGTTATCCGAAGGTATTAAATGCACCACCCTGTATAAAGATCATCAAATCTGCTTGGTGCATGAGCACCACCCAATATTAAAAGTGGTTGAGCAAGGTAATTGGAACTTAACAAGCTACCTTGAACAAAGCCATGTGCAAGTCCGCTGTGAGGGTAAGGAATGGTGGGCATTAGATTATTATTTAGCAGCTCAAAATAAACAACGTAATATTACCAGTACACTGCCTGATTTTTATGGGGCTGCGAGTGTGTGCGCCTATAGTGACTTAATTTTCACATTACCCTCGAGCTTTGTACCACACGCACAAAAATTATATCCTCTAAAAAAAATCCCATTGCCCTTTGATTTTGTCCCAATGGCTTATGTATTGCTGTGGCATGAACGTAATACCGATGAACCAGGCCATCGATGGATACGCGAAATAATTTGTAGTAGTGTAGAAAAAGCAATGCAAAATTAACAGCTAAGCAATTCTCTGTTATCAGCTGATAGCAAAACTTAGTTCTCATACTTAATCAAATTGATATTAGTTTGTGTAGCAACTATCCCAATCACCGTAGTTAGCATCACCGACTAATACTTGTAATTCCACCTCCCCGACTTCTTTAGCGATAACAGTATCAGCGATTGTTAGCAGTGCGTTTAAGTCTTCTTGTTCTGTAAAAAAGTAAATTGCCACATGATACTGCTTATTAAAATAAGCAGTAAATAAGTCCCAGTTTTGTTGGCATTCAATTAACGCATCGTCAACTTGTTCAAACTTTTCAATATCAGAACTAAAGCGAATCTCTGCACAAGTTTGAGCAAAAGGACCCAAGCCCATTTTTTTTATATGACGTGCTTTATGGTGACTTTTAATTGTTGGTTTAGCCATTTCTGGAACGGTGATAATATTCATAAGTTGCCTATTTCAAATATAAAGGACGCAGATGCGTCCACTAGAGGTATTCGCTAATACGAGTTAGCCGGAGCATAATCTAGCTTGTTTAACGAGGCAAGTTAAACCGTGTAATTAAAAACTGATAACTACATAAAATAATTAGGAACTTTTTACACTTATAGTAAATTGCATTTTATGGAATTTACAAAGCGCCTTAAAGGAAATAGTATTTTGAAAAAGCAGATATTTAGGTGGGCTATTAAGTAGCGTTAATTTATCAAGTCGTTTTGACTTAACTACGTTCTTAAATAGGCTTTAGATATTATGGCCAATATAATTTGGCCATAATATGGTTACTTATTACTGAGTAATGGTGTCAATATCACCGTTGTCATGCTTTCTATAGGGATATTTAAACAGTAATAAGCTTACCTATTTGGTAATAAGTTTAACAATCGACTTTCACAATCCAACCAAATTTATCTTCACGACGACCGTACTGAATACCAGTCAATTCATCGTATAAGTTACGTGAAACGTTACCAGCTTTATTATCGTTGATAAAGTAATCTTCACCTTTAAAGCATAATTGACCAACCGGTGAAATAACGGCTGCAGTACCACAACCAAAAGCTTCTGTAATTTTTCCGCTCTTAATATCCGCTAAAATAACAGCGATATCTAACTGCTCTTCCGCCACTGTGTAACCTAATGTTGGCGCCAGTTTTAAAATAGAGTCACGTGTGATACCCGGTAAAATACTACCGCTTAATTGAGGCGTTACAATGTGCTCGCCGTAAACAAAACAGATGTTCATCGCGCCAACTTCTTCGATATATTTACCGTGTACCGCGTCTAACCAAAGTACTTGAGAGTAACCTTTCTTTGCCACATCTTCTGACATGTATAAACTTGCTGCATAATTACCCCCCGTTTTCGCTTCACCGACACCACCAACAACCGCACGGCGGTATTCGTCAGCAACATAAACAGAAACAGGTGAGAAACCATCTTTAAAATAAGCGCCAGCTGGGCCGGTAATGATGAAATGCGTATATTGATCACTTGCGCCTAAACCAAGTTTAGCGCCTGTTGCAATCATTGTTGGACGAATATATAACGAAGAGCCGTCTTGATTTGGCACCCATTTATTATCTAACTTAACTAATTCTTTTAACGCTTCAAGATGAAATTGCTCATCAACTTCAGGCATGACCATGCGCACAGCAGAACGGTTAAAGCGCTTGAAGTTATCTAAAGGACGAAACAGATTAACTTGGCCACCTTCTGTGCGATATGCTTTTAAACCTTCAAAAATTTCTTGTCCGTAATGTAAAACAGCAGCGGAAGGATCTAGTGATATCGATTGATAAGGTTTAATTTCAGCATTTTTCCAACCGCTGACACGATCATATGCTTGACTAAACATATGATCGGCAAAGTTTTCACCAAAATTAAAAGTTTCTGGACACGCTTTACGCTCAGCTGGCGCAAGTGGTTTGATATCGATAGACATATAAATCCCTTCTAGTAACGAGGTGCTTTTCAACTGATTTTTAATAAAACAAAACACGATGTGCTTTAAATCAACGAACGAAGCAGTGATAGTAAAAAATTATTGCACTTGCATCCACTGTTATTTCCGAATAAAGCCATTATTCAGAAAATTTAGTTAATATAATTAGGAATTAGGCCATAAAATGCAAAAAACATCTATGAAAATGAAAAGTTAAAAAATAATAGAGAATTTAAATCACTATTTATTGAGTCAATGAAGAGCAATCAAGTCGTAATAAAAATAATAACGTCAATCAACGGTTCTTATATCTATTTGTTACAATCAACTATCAAGTAATATTTTCTTTTTAATTCTACCGAGAGAGAGTTAACGCAGTTAATTGCTCGAAAGGTCATTATACTGCGCCTTGACTTAGTATTCGAGCTGGCGACTGAATAAGCATTTTGATTGGTAACGGGCATATCTTGACCATCTCGCTCAAAACACATTAAGTCGAATAAAAATAAATTGATACATTTAGATAGTAAATAATTTCGAATCAGAAATATAATTTTTTAAAACAACTTAGATTGCTATCAATCCTTCATTACGTTTATAGCGCCTACACAGTCAATCATTACAAATTGCACACGATAAATTCATTAAGCGAAAGAATTGCCGTATCGATATGTTGTTGGTGGGTAAACCCACTTTTAACACGCGGTTTTAAATCATGATCGCCATCTTCAAGCCAACACCATTCAATCGACTCAGGTAAGCCATAACTATCAGTCTCCTCTCTACTCCCAAGTTTATCCCGATCACCTTGTATGATTAACAATGGGACGTTTATATTAGGTAAATGCTCAATACGCAATTTTTCCGCTTTCCCCTGTGGATGAAAAGGATAACCTAAACAAGCAACGCCTTTTATCAGTTTATTTGCTTGTTTAAAATCAGCAGAGGCAGCTAATAAACTCGACATACGTCCTCCCATCGACTTCCCGCCAATGATCATCGGTTGATTTAATTGTTGTACTAACTCATCAAATTGAGCCAGTAATTTAGGAGCACGCTCAGGTGGACGACGACTTCCAGTTTCTACGCGTTGTTGCATGTAGTTAAAATTAAATCGTGCAACACGAATGCCTTTTGCAGCCAAACCAAGAGCAACTTTTTCCATAAACGCCGAGGTTAACGGTGCACCCGCGCCGTGAGAAAAAACAAATAAAGGCCCATCATCAGGGCCGTTTAATACCATTTCCATCTTATTCCAAATAGTTGAGTATTTTATCTAAAAATAATGAAGTAGCCGAAGTAGTAAGTAAACTAAAAATATAAATTTAAGAAAAATTGGTTGTTCTATCTTCTGTTATCAGATATTGATTTAATAAACTAAGAATCAATATATTTACTATTTTAAGGAAAATAAAAAATGCAGTATTACAATACGTGAATACCTCATTATCTTTCATGATAATTTAACCCGACTTATATCAGAGCTAGCTCAAGGGTAATATCCGTACATAGTGGCCCTATTTACCAACATAAACGCATTAACAGCAACTTTTTACTAGCACGATTGAGCCGTTAATTAGTGCAGTTAGTATTAAATAGTAGTGCTAATATTGGAATTCAAAAACATCGATATAACCGTACGTAATTAATCTCATATACGTTAATTTTAACGTATAATTATTGATCAATCATTGCCACTATTTTTGATTCTAAACTCAGTGGCTTAGTCGTTGGAGCAAACCGTTCAATTGAAGTGCCATTTGGGCTAATTAAGAATTTAGTAAAATTCCATTTAATTTTCTGACTACCAAATACCCCAGGTGCACTACTTTTTAATGTACTAAAAATAGGGTGCGTATTATGACCATTCACCGCTATTTTATGTGTTAGCAAAAATGTAACCCCAAAATTTAATTCACACACATTCGCCATCGTTTGGTCGGTTTCTGGTTCTTGATGCTTAAATTGGTCACAGGGAAAACCAATGACTAACAAGCCTTTCTCATGGTATTTTTCATATAATTCCTGCAATCCTTGAAATTGTGTTGCAAAACCACACTTCGTTGCAGTATTAATGACAAGTATCGTTTTATCTTGCCATTCTGATAGTGTGCGTACTTCGCCATTTACCATAAACTCTGCATTGTATAATGCTTCTAACATGTTATTTCCCTTTAATAAATAAGTTATACCAAACTGATTAAGTATGTGATCTAATTTTTGCGCAGGAAAAATGGCTTAATTCAAGGTGTAAGTTGACGTAAATGGTTATTCCCTTTACGAAACTTACAACGAAAAAGTAAGTTATTTTAACTAGCCAAATAGATCAGCTATTTATTCAGATTGGTATTAATAGTCATGACCAAACTATATTGCACACAATTTAATTGAGCAAGCTTGTTTGTATAAATCTATGGAGTAATAATAGGATTAAATTAAATAGGAGTATAGATAATGTGGATTAGCGAAATGTAATATTGTGCTTGAAAAGCTTATTGTTATTTTTAACAATAAGGCTAAAAAGCATAAAACTTGCTTTTTAGCCTTCGATTACTTAGTTATTTACTTTACAGTTTTTACTTCTAAACCAGGTGTAAAAACAGATACGCGACGGTTTAATGCACGACCATCTTTTGTATCGTTTGTAGCACGCGGGTCAAGTTCACCTTTACCTTGCTCTTCAATACGATCAACATCAATGCTGAATGCTTCAGATAGGTATTTACTAATGGCAGCCGCACGTTGCTCAGAAAGATTTTGGTTAAATTTCTCAGCGCCTCGGCTATCGGTATGACCTACAACGTAAAGCTTTGCTTCTGGGTAATCGTTTAAATGTTGAACGATTGGTTTTAATTGATCTTTATATGTCTGTGGTAGATCAAAGCTTTCAGTAGCAAATGGCAATTCAACCATTAAAGGTTCAACCTTTATAATTTGCTCAACTTTAGCGACTTCAACAATAACTTCTTCTACCACTTCTTCTACTTCAGGCGCTTCAGTCACAGGCGCTTCTTGAATAACTACTTTTTCAGGTGCGCCCCAAGAATAAACCAAACTTACAGAATAAAAGTGAGTATCCCAACTGATATCAGTATTAGTTACATCGTCCTCTAACGAAATATCGTTATAAAATTGGTATTCAGCACGTGCTGAAAGTTGATTAGTGAAATAGTACTGAGCACCAACACCCGCTGTTGCTGCAAAGCCTTCATCATCCAGACCGCTAAGGTTATCATTACCATCTGTAAAGTAAGCAAAACCACCAGCCTTAGCAAAAAGGTCAAATGACTCACTTAATTGCCATGTAAACTTACCTACAAGATCAATGCCTTCTTGCTTAATTGATGCGTAATTTTCTAGTTCCGTTTCGCCTAGATAAGTGTAACCACCTTCGATAGCAAACCAAGATGAAAAGTTATGTCCAAGGAATAAACCTGCGCCTGCATTGTTCTCATCAAGCTCAGCAATATGACCTAAATTGCTATTAAAATCAGTATAATGTGTTCCACCAATTCGAGCACCTGCATACCAAGGATTTTCAGCTGTAGCTTGCACTGTATGAGAAAGTAACAAGATTGCAACTGGAGCGATATAATTTAATTTTTTCATTTTTTATTACCTTAATTATGAGTCGATTTGTAACATCCATAATGATTTCGTGATCTGTGTCGCGATGTTTATGGCTAGCGCATGTTATCAGAAGTTATTTACATTAACTATCAAGATCAATTAAAAATAATACACGTTGTGTGTTTATACAGTAGAATTAAAGTAACAAAATATAATTAATCGAATAAATTCCCAAAGATAGACAACAATTATTTTCAATATAAACCATTGTTTTATAAAATTAAAAAAACTAAAAAACAATAATCAACTTTTATAACCACGACTACAGTTTATTTTATCCGCTTGGTAAATTAATATACTAACTTGCTCACCCAGAAACACCTTTTTACTGCATTTTCACTGTATTTTTACTACCTTGATAATAATAAGGCGCAATAATGGCCTCATATAATATGGACAATTTTGCATAAGATCTTAATTTAGGTAATGTTATGCAAATAATATATCTTACAACTAGTAAGATATTGAACGTATTTATTACTGTCGTGTAGTTTAATTAATTAAATAAAAATGACTAACAGCTAGGCATACGTATGCACATTATCTATCTCTCAATACCTTTAAAATAATGACCAGGATCATTTTAAAATCAAAAACAATTGATTTTATTAAAAACAAGCCCCCTTAGCAGTGAATTTATTAAACGATTCATTGCATCATCTTCAATATTGTTATTAACGTCCGTACAAATAATATGACTAGCAAAATAGCCTTACTAATTTTTAGTTATTCAGCGTAAAAAGGACTAGTTACGCCACCAAAATAGAGTTACTCGCCGCTTAGGTGAGATTAAAATTGATGCTATGATGCTGAAATAAGAAATGCGCATAAAGGAATTGATTGAAGTAGAAGATATTTGTCAATAATACTGCTTATTTATTATGACTCTATTTAATAAAATTATTGCGTGATGCCCTTAACGAACAAGATATGCCACTTACTAACTGCACTTATTGTAATAAAAGTATAAAATAAACACCTTAGGTTAATATGAATTATCATTATATAATTACACAGTAAAAATGTTGTTTTATCTCTACTGATATACCCGTTATCATTCAAGATGCAAAATACAGCAAGCTGTGAGGTGAATAGATTCTAGGCAGGAAGTTGAAGGTCTAACGGGTTCAATCGAACCTGACCATAAAGCAATGGACTGTATACCAACGAATATCTTAATTACACTCGCTAGTATACATGATAACTACCTATAGACTTGATAGTATCAATAAGCCTATAACGCTACTTTATTTCCAAATCACACGCCAAATAACCAATTTTCTCATCTACTTTATGAGTACGCTTTTTATTATTTTCATCAATAACAAAACTAACGGAAGTTAATGTTGAATCACATTTTTTTCTCACCCAACCATGTTTACCTCGTCTATTTTGTATACCGCCTACGCTAATAGGGGGCAGGCTAAAGCTAGTTTTTAGATCACCTTTTCGACACTTATCATTCCAACCATTTGCTTTCATTACATTTACTTCACATTGAGCTAATTGTGTTGAAGCACTAGTAGCAAATTTAAAATCCCCACTTTCTAAGGCAGCAAAACATACCTCTTCTCCTGCAATGTTTTTGTTAGTATTTATATTATCGGCATCTAAAGCAGCTTCAAAACCATTTGCGGTTACATTACGTATGGAAGGAACAAACCAAATATTAGGACTAGTCGTTGAAGCGGACATTTGCTTATTTTTATCAGAAGTGATCTGACTTAATATAATTGGTGGTTTAGCAAAATTAGTAACAAAAGACACTTGTTTCCAGCCTTCGTTATTTGAAGAAAGTTTATTTCCGATAACCTTATCTACATTGACACAACTTACTTCAACTTTTTTACCCGCTAGTAATGTACTGCCTTTGGATAATACAAGATATTCTAAATCCATTGAAGAGTGACCACCATTATCAATAGGCTCTATGCATTGCACTTCAAAACCTTTTTTACTAACCTTTCTAACTCGTGTATCACAAGGCCTAGAATCTTTTTTAGTTGGATTGACAAATACAGCAGGTTTACTCTTAAATTTCTTATTAAATGAAAGGCTTGTCCATGGTTTCTTAGATGAAGATGAATCGACTGTTACGCCACGAACAAATTCAATATTAGTTGTATTTGGTTGTTTACATAAAAAGCTTTCTAAAACGGCTTCACGGGCGGGTAAAAAAGTATTAGTCAGGGCAGATGAAAGATTACCACCTTCATCAACATGAACAAACCCTAAACTATTAGGCCACTTTATACTAGTTCCCGCACTATCTTTACCTACTTCATCTCCATTTGAACCTTGATGGCACCCTCCACATGTTGCAACTTGAGCCCGGTTTAACATATGTATAGCAGTTAGCATGTTACTTGCTACTTCACTTCTTCCTAATGACTTATTTATAGGTTTAAGTAATTCAGACAACTCATTTCGCAATGTTTGATCGGCCAAATTGGCAATTAAATCTGCATTTATCTGAGAATCACTTTGAAATTCATTAAACTTATTAGGGACATCCAGCCCAATTAAGTTTAATAATTCAAGGTTGTTTTGAGACTTATTTTCAATGCCAGATAATTGAGTCAATAATTCCCCTTTTAGTAAGGTCTGAAATTCTTTGCGTAACCTTTCAAAACGCGCAATATTGTCACTACTGTTTGAGTTATTGATAAAATCAATATTATAAAATTCTGCCAATGCGTTACTTTTCACTGTTTCCATTTCAAAGATTGCTTTCCCGCTCTTATTAATAGCTGTTCTAAACTCTCGAAGTTGCCAACGTTGCGTTAAAAATTCATTTGTTCTTACTTGACCTAAAGGCGAACGATAATTTTCTAACGTAACAACGGGTCCGATTGTTACGTTATGCCCAAAAAAATCAACAGTGATACCAGAGTAATAAAATTTTTCTAGTTTATCCGCCACGTTAGCTTTTTCGTTAGCCGATAGGTTTCCTACATGTTTTTTAGCAGCAAGTGAGGCCCAAAATTGAGCGACAGGTAAACATCCAAGCACTCCATGCTCTGGGGAAGGGTTTGGTAAAGCAGCTTCAAATATAGTAAAAAATCGTTTAGCCCCTGCTTTCAATGAAGCATCTTTAGGTGAAGAAGGATTTGCATATATAATCCGATACTCTCCGCAATGACTACCGTCTTGGGGCGCAGTATCAAATCGATTAAATAAAGCAACAGGTATCCATTCATCAACAGCGGCCTGATGCGACATATTAAACTCAAAATCACGTTTCTGAATCTCCATTGTCAAATTAGATTCAGGGTTTTTTGCAGTTTCTTTTATATGGCTGTCAATCATTGTCCCAATAAGCGCCGCTGGTGATGTATTATTTTTGCCTCCAAGAGCAATTTTTTGTAATGTTTTATTCAACGCAAAACGATTTTTTAATATGATAGGATCATTAAAAACCAGTGCAGGACTTAAATGCGTTATCTGGTCAGGTATTGGAGAAGATTCATTACAAGTTGGTAAATCAAATATTCGCTTAGAAGAAGAAAAGTCACTCATTAAATCATTCAGTGTTGAGCGCCCACTGGCACTGACTGAAAGACTAATAAAGCAGGAAATCGCTCCTAGTATTGTCAAAAAATTTATAATTTTCAACTTCATTTTAGTGTCCTTTTAATTATCCGAATAACGCATTTTAATTTTTATAGCTATTCGTTGAAGCACCTATTTTTATCTAATATTGCCTTATAAAAATTAATTCGAGAATATTAATAGCATTTATTTTAATAGCATTTATTCTCTCTTCATCAGCTATAACTTCATTAACTGTAGTTTCATTAAATGCATTTGTCGTTTTCTTTCACGCCTCAAATATTAAATTAAAACAATTTTAATTTGTTATTTTTAAAATAAAAAAATCACAGAAAATAAAAAACAAAAAATTAACAAAATAACTTTAATAAAATCAACATATTTAATTTAAATCATGCTGATTAAGGTGTAGTGGTAATAACAGATATTTTTCTACATATAAAAAATTAAATTGTAAAATATATTCAGAGGAAGTTGATCTTTTGCAAATTTCACAACAATTTATTCAAGCCAGAATCCATAGAGTGTATTTACCCATATTAGAGAGCCTCAATTTGGTAAAAGTTTGTTGACAGATTTAGCCTGTAATTTAAGTGTTACACAGAAAAAATGACTTTGCTCAAAACAAAAGTTGAGGTAAATACTTATTCCCTTGATGAAGCTTTTAACAAAGAAATACGTTATTTAAAAGAGTAAAATAGATCCGTTATTTATTTCGATTAGTATTACACCTTCATTAAAATGTACTTTATTCATTGTTGAACAAAACTCACGTAACTGGCTAAAACACATTCAGTCCTTCTCGGTCAAAACCAGTTGAGATAGTAAAAATTAAAAAAATTAAAAAAATTAAGATCAATGCAACTAGGCCTGTTGATCTTTCGAGTTTATTTTTGCTTTATTGGATTTTTATACAAGGCAGAGCCTATGTGGTGTGGTTATTCCACATGAGTAGGCGAAAACGCAGGAGAAATAGTCAACAAACCGTTGCCCTCCGGTCCACCTCAACACGTTATGCGCTTTGTTGGGCAAAATTCGTTTAGATGACTAGGCCACACTTCTCTTGCCTCTATCAAAGCGCGTTGAGGCGAACAAATTTTATACTGCAAAGATCAACAAGCCCTAGAGTAATCAATTGGCAAAACGCCATGTAACAATGCTACTTCATGAATAAACACCGTAATAGAAAGATCACAATTAATTTTATTTAATCTCCTTGGAGCGATTTTGTGTCTCAGCTAATAATTGCTTCGTTTTTTCAAGGTTTATAATATTATTAAACACTGCGCCTATATTAATCGACACCTGCGATAGCATCTCCTTTTGCACACTAGAGAATGCACTAAAAGAGGCTAACTCAATCACGCCCATTACTTGGCTCTCAAAAAGGATAGGTGTTACTAATATATTTAATGGCGTTTTCTCACCTAAACCCGAATATATTTGAACGTAGTCATCAGGGGCATTGGTGATCAATATTTGTTCTTTTTCTTTTGCACATTGCCCAACTAAGCCCTCACCTAAGCAGATTTCATTTAAAAAACCATTACGACTTTCAAAAGCATAACTGGCGATTAAAGAAAGAATTAAATGACTGTTTCCTCTATTTTTTTTGCGATCGGATATATATATAATTCCATGGCCGGA
>Ga0315339_1002650_pt1 | contig 13343 bp, 8 predicted proteins | sample ASW17metaG_FD_204514 | JGI IMG/M metagenome (GOLD analysis project Ga0315339, IMG submission 204514) | Ammonia-oxidizing marine archaeal communities from Pacific Ocean, United States - ASW #17 | ecosystem: Environmental > Aquatic > Marine > Oceanic | place: USA: California | collected 2016-12-05
TGGCGAAGGATCTCCGGCCCCAATCGCCTGCCCGAAGTGATCAAAGGGGTTGAGTTCAGAGACGGGATCAAGCAACTTAACCAAGCCGCCTGAACACGCCGTCACCAACTTTTGGGCATAACTCATTTCGGGTCCTATATCCATGGGCCATCAGGACCGTACCGCCGAGCTCAACTCAAAAGGCCGCGAATGCCGATCGATGTTACCCAGGGAGGCGCACTTCTTGCCGGCCTTCTGTCGTTTGTTTCTCCGTGTGTCCTGCCGCTTGTGCCGCCTTATCTTTGCTATATCGGCGGCGTGAGCCTCGATCAGTTGACTGGTGAGGCTTCCGAAGGCGCCGGCAGGCGCCGTGTGTTCTTTTCAGCTCTGGCATTTGTCCTTGGCTTCACGACCGTGTTTGTTCTGCTCGGCGCTACAGCCTCGGCGATCGGCCGCCTGGTCGCCAGTTATCTAGGCGTCCTGGCTATTCTCGCCGGTGGCGTGATCATCGTCATGGGGTTGCACTTTCTCGGCGTATTGAAAATCCCATTCCTTTATCGCCAAGCGCGTCTGGATGTTGGCAACCGTCCCGCCGGTCCACTCGGCGCTTATGTCGTCGGCCTTGCATTTGCCGTTGCCTGGACACCGTGCATCGGCCCGGTTCTGGCCGCCATCCTGGCGGTCGCCGGGGCCGAACAGACCGTCACGCGCGGTGCGACCCTGCTGGCGATCTATTCGCTCGGTCTGGGGATACCTTTCCTCGCCGCCGGGTTGTTTGCCGGATCTTTTATGCACTTCATGCGGCGCTTCCGAAATCACGTCGGCAAGGTCGAAAAGACCATGGGTGGGCTCCTGGTTGTCACCGGGGTCCTGTTCATGACCGGCTACATTTCGACCGTATCATTCTGGCTTCTGGATACATTTCCCGGATTGGCGGCGTTGGGCTGAACGGCGTCTGATTGACGTTCCCGACGCTGCATTGTCCCGAATCAGCGCGATATGAGGCAGGATGGCCGCCGCCAGTCGGCCTTGAGCGGGCCACATTCGTAGCTTGATAGCTTCCCACGCCGACCGCGCCACACGGGGACGATCCATGCCGAAGCGTAGCTGTCTTGCCATAATCCTTGCCGCTGGAGAGGGAAAGCGGATGCGATCGGCTATACCCAAGGTCGTTCACAAGGTTGGCGGCTTGCCGATGCTCGGCCATGTGCTCGCAACCGCGCATGCGGCCGGCGCGGGACGACGCGCGGTCGTCGTCGGAGCGGAGACCACGGTGGTGAGAGGGGTGTTAAAAAGCCTCGCACCGGACGCGGCAATCTACGAGCAATCGGAACCGCTCGGGACAGGGCATGCCGTTCTGGCCGCGCGAAAGGAATTCAAGACCGGCCATGACGACATCATCGTCCTTTACGGCGACACGCCGCTTTTGACGGCCAAGACACTGGCGCGATTGCGCTCAACTCTTGCAAGAGGCGCCGATGTTGCCGTTTTGGGATTCAGGACCGCCAAACCAACCGGCTATGGCCGTCTTGTGATCGAAAATGGACGTTTGGTTGCGATCCGTGAGGAGCGGGACGCCGACAAAGTCGAGCGGGAAATCAGTTTTTGTAATGCCGGCGTAATGGGGTTTCGCGGTGCGGTTACGCCGCTTCTCAAGCGGATTGGAAACGCCAACGCCAAAGGCGAGTACTACCTCACCGACCTGATTGCCATCGCCAACAAGAAAGGCTTGAAGGTCGTTGCGCTCGAAGGAGAGGAAAGTGAGTTTCTTGGCGTCAATGCACGGATCGAACTTGCCGCCGCCGAACGCGCCTTTCAGGATCGGGCGAGGCGGGCCGCTATGCTTAGCGGGGTCACGCTGATCGCACCGGAGACCGTCTGGTTCAGCCACGACACAAAGCTTGGCCGCGATGTTATTGTCGAACCCAACGTCTTTTTCGGCTCCGGCGTTTCTGTTGGCAAGGGTGCAACGATCCGGGCGAATTCATATATTGAAGCGGCGCGGATCGCAGCCGGCGCGATTGTCGGTCCGTTCGCGAGATTGCGGCCCGGCGCCGACATTGGACGCGAGGCTCGTATTGGAAATTTCGTCGAAGTGAAGAACGCGCGGATTGATGAGGGCGCCAAGATCAATCATCTGAGTTATGTTGGGGACGCCCATGTCGGCGCGGCCGCCAATATCGGTGCTGGCACGATTACTTGTAACTATGACGGCTTTGAAAAGCACCGCACCGAGATCGGCGCCGGTGCGTTTGTCGGCTCGAACAGCGCGCTGGTCGCGCCGGTGAATGTCGGGCGGGGCGCCTATATTGCCTCCGGCAGCGTGGTCACCATGGATGTACCCGACGATGCGATGGCGGTTGCCCGCGGGCGGCAGGCCAACAAACTCGAATGGGCAGCGAATATACGGGATAAGAAACGCGGAAAGCGATCGAAACCGGAATGAAACCAATTCCGTCGATACTCGCCCCGAAAGCATTTAAGACCGTAGCAAAATGTTATTTTGATGGATCTCCATTAAGTAGTAGGTTCAATGTTTCCATGGCTTTATCTAAACTTATTCAAGTAAGGAGGCGCCGCTGATGTGCGGCATTGTCGGCATTCTCGGATCAACGCCGGTAGCACCGCTTCTGATCGACGCGCTGAAGCGGCTGGAATACCGCGGCTATGATTCCGCTGGTATTGCCACGCTTGAAAGCGGGCATCTTGAACGGCGGCGCGCCGAAGGCAAGCTCCGCAATCTCGAGGCGAAGCTCGACCAATCGCCGGCATCGGGGCACACCGGGATCGGCCATACGCGATGGGCGACGCACGGCGCCCCGACCGAGACCAACGCCCATCCGCATGCAACCGACCGACTGGCGCTTGTCCACAATGGCATTATCGAAAACTTCAAGGAGCTGAAGTCGGAGCTCCAGGCAGCCGGTGCAATATTTACGACACAGACCGACACTGAAGTCATCGCCCACCTCATTACCGGAAACCTAGATAAGGGAGCGACGCCGGTTGAGGCGGTCAAATCGGCGCTGGATCGGCTTGAGGGTGCGTTCGCACTCGCCATTCTGTTCGACGGTGAGGACGATCTGATGATCGGCGCGCGGCGCGGCAGCCCGCTTGCCGTCGGCCATGGTCATGGTGAAATGTATCTCGGTTCCGACGCAATCGCCCTGGCGCCGTTCACCGACCGGATCACCTATCTCGAGGATGGAGATTGGGCGGTAATGACCCGCGCCGGCCTGACAATCCACGACGCGAAAGGTGACAAGGTCGCGCGGCCGACGATCACAACGCTGGCCACCAGCCTGCTCGTCGATAAGGGCAATTATCGCCATTTCATGGCCAAAGAAATCTTCGAGCAGCCTGAGGTCGTCAGCCATACGCTTGCCCACTATCTCGATTTCGCTAAAGGCAGCGTCAACCTGCCGAAGGATTTTAACCTCGACTTTACCAAGCTCGATCGCGTGTCGATTACCGCTTGCGGCACGGCGTTCTTCGCCGGCCTAGTGGCAAGATACTGGTTCGAGCGGTTTGCCGGCCTGCCTGTCGACATCGATATCGCCTCGGAATTCCGATACCGCGAACAGTCATTGGCGTCAGACGGTCTTTCGATCGTCATATCGCAATCGGGCGAGACCGCCGATACCTTGGCCTCGCTGCGCTATTCCAAGGCCGAAGGACAAGCCGTCGCGGCGATCGTCAATGTCCAGGAATCGACGATCGCTCGTGAAGCCGAATTCGTTCTCCCGACCCTGGCCGGTCCCGAAATCGGCGTTGCCTCGACCAAGGCTTTTACGTGTCAGCTCACAGTCCTGGCGGCAATGGCCATCGCCGCCGGCAGCGCACGCGGTGTCCTCACATCGTCGGAAGAAGAAAGTCTCGTGCGTGCGCTCAGCGAAGTACCACGATTAATGAGCCAGGCCCTTCGCCTAGAACAGCAGATCGTCGGACTAGCCCGCGATATCGCCAAGGTCCAGCACGTTCTTTATCTTGGGCGTGGTACCAGCTTCCCGATCGCGCTGGAGGGGGCGCTCAAGCTCAAGGAAATTTCCTACATTCATGCCGAAGGCTATGCTGCCGGAGAACTCAAACATGGGCCGATCGCGCTTATCGACGAAAATATGCCGGTCGTCGTCATCGCCCCCCACGATCGCATCTTCGAGAAAACCGTCTCGAACATGCAGGAGGTTGCCGCGCGCGGCGGCCGCATTATCCTTCTGACCGACACCAAGGGCAGCGAGGCTGCCCCGGTCGAAGCCGTCGAGACGCTGATTCTGCCGGAAATGCCGACGATCGCCATGCCTTTAGTATATACAATTCCGGTCCAGCTTCTTGCCTATCACACGGCTGTCTTCATGGGGACCGATGTTGATCAGCCACGCAATCTGGCAAAGTCGGTGACCGTCGAATAAGTCCGCCGGGAATTAAATTTTGAGACGAATGACGATTTTTCTCTTGGGGCTGTGAGGGTCAGGAATTTGTACGACCAATCCGCTGAAGCGAATCGAGGTGCCGGCGCCATGGCGCGGTTGAGGAACTATTTCCTGACCGGCCTGGTTATTGCCGCGCCGCTGTTCCTGACCGTCTATATAATCCGTACGATCATCAACTGGATCGATAGCTGGGTAACGCCTTATATTCCGGCGATCTACCTGCCCGACACCTACATCACCTATTCGGTTCCGGGATTTGGCGTCGTTGTCGCCCTGGTCTTCATCACCCTGCTCGGCTTTCTGGTCGCCAACATCGTCGGTCGCCGGCTGATTTACCTGGGTGAATTGATACTGGCGCGTATGCCGGTGGTGCGGAGCATATACAGCGGGTTGAAGCAGATTTTCGAAACTGCTGTTTCAACGAATACCAAACCGTTTAAGACCGTCGGGATGATCGAATTTCCGCGCAAAGGGTTATGGTCTATCGTCTTCATCAGCGGGGACACCAGAGGTGAAGTCGCCGCAAAATTTCCCGATGGCGACGGCGACATTTTGAGCGTGTTCGTACCAACAACGCCAACGCCGATATCGGGTTATCTGGTATTCGCTATGCGAAAAGATGTTGTCATTCTCGATATGTCGGTGGAGGAGGCCGCCAAGATGGTGATCTCGGCAGGAATCGTTACGCCGGATTTCACGCCGGAGATAGCGCCCGAAGCCGGTCCAATGTCGCTGCGCGAGGCCGAGCAAATCCTCGACGCCGACAAACCAGTCAACCCGCCCGCAGGAGTTTGATCGCCTCGTCCCTGCCGAACAGGTAGAGAAGCAGACGTAGCGCGCGGCCTCGTTCGCCGGCCAGCTCGGCATCGGTCTCGACGAAAAAACGCGCGTCGTCTCGGGCCGCCTCCATTAGCGCGCCATGGATCTCAGGTCGGGCAATCCGAAAACCGGGCATGCCCGACTGGCGCGTGCCGAGGATCTCACCGCCACCACGCAAGCGCAGATCCTCCTCGGCGATGCGAAAGCCATCCTCGGTCTCGCGCATAATGGAGAGGCGGTCGCGGGCGACAGGGCCGAGCGGGCCCTTGTACAGGAGGAGACAGACCGACGGCCGATCGCTGCGCCCGACCCGGCCACGCAGCTGATGCAGCTGGGCAAGGCCAAAGCGTTCGGCATGTTCGATCACCATGATCGTCGCGTCGCCGACATCGACGCCAACTTCGATAACCGTCGTCGCAACCAGAACCTTGGTCGCGCCGGCGCGGAAATTCTCCATTGCCCGGTCGCGCTCGGGCGCTTTCATGCGGCCATGGATGAGTCCGACAACCGGCCCAAGGGCTTCGCCAAGCGCGTTATAGCGTTCCTCCGCGGCGGCGACATCGAGAAGCTCCGACTCCTCGACCAGCGGGCAGACCCAATAACCCTTTGCGCCGCTGTCGATTGCCGCGCGAATGCGCTCGACAACCTCGCTGAGCCGGTCGAGCGGGACCGCGCGGGTCTCTATTGGTCGCCGTCCGGCCGGCTTTTCGCTCAGCCGCGAAACGTCCATGTCGCCGTAATAGGTTAGTACCAGAGTACGCGGAATCGGTGTTGCCGTCATAACCAGAACGTCGCTCGCACTACCCTTGGAGGTGAGCGCCAAGCGCTGATGGACGCCAAAACGGTGTTGTTCGTCGACGACGACAAGGGCGAGATCACGAAAGCTGACGCTGCCTTGAAAAAGCGCATGAGTACCAAGAAGCAAATCGATCGTCCCATCGGCGAGACTGCTCAGGATCGCCTCGCGCTCGCGGCCTTTCTCGCGACCGGTGAGCACGGCCACGCGAAGCCCCACCGCCTCGGCAATCGGAGCAATCGTACTGGCATGTTGGCGCACGAGAAGCTCGGTCGGCGCCATCAGCGCCGCCTGGGCGCCAGCCTCGATCGCTGTCGCGGCGGCGAGCAGTGCGACCACGGTTTTGCCCGAGCCGACATCGCCTTGCAGGAGCCTGAGCATCCGCTCGGAACTGGCAAGATCGGCCTCGATCTCGTCAAGCGCCTGGCGCTGGCTGGCGGTTAGGGAGAAGGGGAGGGCGGCAAGAATTTTCGCCTTGAGTTCCCCGCTGCCCGGTCTCGATTTGCCGGCGCTTTTTCGATGATGAAGGCGAAGAACCGCGAGTGCCAATTGGCTTGCCAGTAATTCATCATAGGCGAGGCGGCTTAAATGTTGGCTGGCTGGATCGAGATCACCTGGCCCTGAGGGATTATGGGTCTGCGTGAGGGCCGAAAGGAAATCCGGCCATGAATGTTTCGCGACGAATTTCCTATCGAGCCATTCGGGCAGCGCCGGGACACTTTCCACCGCCTCGCCGACAATCCGGGCCAACGACTTTCGAGCCAGCCCAGCGGTCATCGGATAGACCGGCTCGATAAGGGGGAGCGAAGAAAAATCGGCTTCTTCGACGATATGGTCGGGGTGGACCATGGTCGGCTTGCCGTTGAACCACTCGACCCGACCGCTGACATAACGGGTCTCGCCGACCGGCAATTGTTTTTCCAGCCACGCATCATTGGCGTGAAAGAACGTAAGAGCGATCTCGCCGGTCTCGTCGTGACAATAGATCCTGTAGGGCACGCGCCGATTGCCGCGCGGCGGTTTCTGGTAGCGATCGACCCTGACCTTCAGGGTAACGATTGCCCCCTCCGGCGCCAGCGCGATGCCGGGCTGGTTGCGCCTGTCGATGAGGGCGGCTGGCAAATGGAAGAGGAGATCGACAACGCGCGGCGGTTCATCGGCCTCGGCGCCACCGATCAGCCGGCGTAGAGCGAGCGCCACCTTCGGTCCAACCCCGCCAAGGCTGGTGATCGGGCGGAAGAGGGGATTGAGCAGTTCCGGCCGCATGTCAATTGGCTCCTAATATTGGGATAGCCGATCAAGCCAACAACGTCGATTGGCTAGACTACGCCAATGTTGCCGCCTCCTGACAACTCCGCCGCAGACCGCTATACATCCGGGCGGAGCGACGGGCCAAAATGGCCCGGCGCCGATCCTCTATTGCGGATTGCGCATGAGCAGCGAGACCAAGGCGCGGCAAGAGAAGCTTGAAATACGGCGCAAACGCTTGCAGTTTTGCGCGTGGCATCGGGGCATGCGCGAAGTCGATCTGCTTCTCGGGCGCTTCGCCGATGCGGCAATCGCCGATCTCGACGAGCAGGATCTGGCCGGGTTCGAGGCGCTACTACTTCTGCCCGATCCGGACGTGCTTTCCTGGGTGATGGGCGGCGTTGCCGTTCCGCCGGAAGCGGATTCGGCGATCTTAAGAAAAATCCTTGCCTTCCACGGCACCGATTCTCCGACAAAGCAGGATTTGGAATGAGCGCCGCGTCAAAAATTGTTCCCATGGGCAATGAGGCGGCGCGTATCAGGGCGGCTCTCCAACCAGGGCGCCCGTTGACGCTTGCCTCGGTTGCCGACGGTTATACCGGCAAGGTTGTCGCCGATGTGGCAAAGGCGATTGACGCGCGCCCGCTGCTCTTGATTGCCCGCGATGGACAGCGGCTGGCGGAGATCGAACGGGCGCTGATTTTTTTCGCGCCTGATATCGAACTCCATAATTTTCCAGCCTGGGACTGTCTGCCCTACGACCGGGTATCGCCGCATCCGGGTATTGTCGCCCAACGCATGGCGACGCTGTCCCGGCTTGCCGAAAAGCCGGACAAACCAACAATTGTTCTGACCACGGTCAACGCAGCGCTGCAGCGTGTGCCCAATCGGGACTTCGTTTCGCGCGGTTCATTGTCGGCGGAGACCGGCCGTCAAATCCGTATGGACGATCTGGTCGCCTGGCTTGAAGACAATGGGTTCTTGCGGAGCACTACGGTGCGCGAGGCCGGCGAATACGCGGTTCGCGGCGGCATTCTCGACCTTTTCGCCGCCGGCGCCGAGGAGCCGGTTCGGCTCGACTTTTTTGGCGATACGCTGGAAACGATCCGCACATTCGATCCCGAGACGCAGCGCAGCATTACCTCGCAACCACGCATCGACCTCGTGCCGGCGAGCGAGATGACGGTGACAAGTGAGACCATCGCCCGTTTCCGCAAACGCTATATCGCGCTTTTTGGCGCCGCCGATCGCGAAGACCTTCTCTATCACGCGGTCAGCGAGGGACGACGTCATGTCGGCATGGAACATTGGCTGGCACTTTTTTCCGATGGTCTCGAAACCCTATTCGATCATCTCCATGACGCGCCGGCGATCCTCGATCACATGGTCGACGAAGCGGCCCGTGAAAGGCTGGACCTGATCGCCGACCATTTCGAGTCCCGCCGCGAGGCGCTTGACGGACGGATGGCGGGCGGCGTCCCCTACAAGCCGGCGCCACCGGATTCGCTCTATCTTGGACAAGAGGAATGGGACACACGCCTTGGCGAACGACCACAGATTCGTCTCGCTCCCTTCGCGGCACCAGCCTCAAGCGAGGTAATCGATCTTGGCGCGCGTAACGCACGCAGTTTTGGTGCGGAGCGCAGCGCCGGCGACGTCAATATATTCGATAGTGTGATTGCCCATATCGATACGCTGGAAAAGGCCGAAAAGCGTGTCGTGATCGCCTCGTGGAGCGAGGGCTCGCGCGATCGCATGGGGCAGGTACTGGTCGATCACGGGCTGACGCGCGTGGCGGCGATCGCCGACTGGGCCGACGCCGAGGCGCTGCCCAAGGGTATCGTCGGCCTCGCGGTCCTTGGAATTGAAACCGGCTTTGAGAGCGCTGGTGCCGCCATCATCGGCGAGCAGGACATTCTTGGCGACCGGCTCGTACGTCCAAACGCCGGCAGGCGCGCCGCCGACTTCCTGAGCGATGCCACGAGCCTGGCGGAGGGCGATCTTGTTGTTCATATCGATCACGGCATCGGCCGCTTCAAAGGGCTGCGGACAATCGAGGCGGCCGGCGCGCCGCATGATTGTCTTGAAATCTTCTACGCCGGTGGCGACCGTGTCTATCTACCGGTCGAGAACATCGAGCTTCTTTCACGCTACGGCTCGGATGAGACGGAAATTGCTCTCGACAAGCTCGGTGGAACCGCCTGGCAGACGCGCAAGGCACGGCTGAAAAAGCGCCTTCGCGACATGGCCGCCGAATTGATCCGGGTTGCCGCGGCACGGGCGATGCGATCGGCACCGGTGATTACGCCGCCCGAGGGGCTCTACGATGAGTTTGCGGCACGTTTCCCCTATGTAGAAACCGACGATCAACAAACCGCTATCGAGACGGTAATCGCCGATCTTGCCGCCGGCTTGCCGATGGATCGACTGATTTGTGGCGATGTTGGATTTGGCAAGACCGAGGTGGCGTTGCGCGCCGCCTTCCTTACGGCGTTGAGCGGCAAGCAGGTCGCCGTCGTCGTCCCGACGACGCTTCTTGCCCGCCAGCATTTCAAGACGTTTACCGAAAGATTCGGCGGCCTGCCGGTCATCGTCAAGCAGGCCTCACGGCTGGTCGGCGCCAATGAGCTGACGGCGGTAAAAGCCGGTATCGCCGACGGTACCGTCGACATTGTCATCGGCACACATGCCCTGCTCGGCAAAGCAATCAAATTTCGCGACCTTGGTCTATTGGTTGTCGACGAAGAGCAGCATTTCGGCGTCCGTCACAAGGAACGGCTCAAGGAGCTTAAATCCGACGTACATGTTTTGACGCTGTCGGCGACACCGATCCCCAGAACGCTGCAATTGGCGCTCACCGGCGTGCGCGAATTGTCATTAATCACCACCCCACCGATTGACCGGTTGGCGGTGCGCACATTTATCTCGCCGTTTGATCCGCTCGCCGTGCGCGAAGCGCTTTTGCGCGAACGTTACCGTGGCGGCCAATGCTTCTACGTTTGCCCGCGGATCGGAGACCTTGCCGATCGGCAGGCATGGCTTGCCGAGTTCGTGCCTGAGGTCAAAGTCGCGCTGGCGCACGGCCAGATGGCGGCGGGCGAGCTTGAGAACATAATGACCGCCTTTTACGATGGCGCATACGATGTGCTGCTTTCGACCTCGATCGTCGAGTCGGGGCTCGACATCCCGACCGCCAATACGCTCATCGTCCACCGCGCCGACATGTTCGGTTTGGCTCAACTCTACCAATTGCGTGGCCGGGTCGGCCGTTCCAAATCGCGAGCTTACGCACTATTTACCGTGCCGGCGGACGGGACACTGAGCGACGCGGCGGAGAAGCGTCTTAAGGTCCTGCAATCGCTCGACACGCTCGGTGCCGGTTTCCAACTGGCCAGCCACGACCTTGATCTGCGCGGTGCCGGTAATCTCCTCGGCGAAGAACAGTCCGGCCGCATCCGCGAAGTCGGCTATGAACTCTATCAGGAGATGCTTGAGGAAGCGGTCGCCTCGCTAAAGGCCGGCGATGAGGAGGTGAGCGAGGGGCATTGGTCTCCACAAATCACTATCGGCATGGCCGTCATGATTCCGGAAACCTACGTTTCCGACCTGCAACTTCGTCTCAGCCTGTATAAGCGGCTTGCCGATCTTACCGAGGATCAGGCGATTGAGGCCTTCGCCGCTGAACTCATCGATCGCTTCGGCCCCCTGCCGGAGGAGGTCGAGCATCTATTGGCAATTGTTCGTATCAAGTCGTTATGTCAACGCGCCAATGTCGAAAAGGTCGAAGTCGGCCCGAAAGGCGCACTGATCGGATTTCGCGACAATACTTTTGTCAATCCAGCCGGTCTGCTCGAGTGGATCCAACTCGAAGGCTCGCTGGCTCGGGTTCGGCCGGACCACAGAATCGTGATCATGCGCGACTGGGAGGATATCGAGAAACGCCTCAAGGGGACCGCGACACTGCTGACGATCCTGGCGCGTCTCGCCGCTGTGAATGAGCAGGAAGCGGCGTGACCTGGAGTTCCCGACCGGATTACCCCTCCGGCCGTGCCCACCATGACGGAAGATTATAGCCATAGATCGGCGTAATGTCGGGACGCTCGATACGCGTCCAGCGGGCGAGCCACTGCTCCGGTAGATAGAACAAAGGCGCCACATAGGAGCCGGAAATCAGAACCCTATCGAAAGCGCGAACGGCTGCCACGAAATCTTCCCGCGAGGATGATGAAAGCATGGCGGCGACCATGGCGTCCAGCGCCGGCTCGCGGGCACCGGGATAGTTAAACGAGCCTTGCTGGTCGGCCGCTATCTGGCTCCAGCGATTGAGTTGCTCATTGCCCGGCGACAGTGAAACGCCCCAGGTAAATCGGATCATATCAAAATCGAACGTCTGCCGACGTGCCTGGTATTGAGAGGATTCAACGTTGCGAATCGACACCTCGATGCCAATTCGGCCAAGGCCCTGCTGATAGGCAAGGGCCAGGCGCTCATCCTCTCGCGTCACCACCATAATTTCGAAAGCAAACGGCTCCCCGGTAGCTGAATTCACCAGAACATTGTCCCGCAACTCGAACCCGGCGGCCGACAATTCGTTTAGTACGTCGCGAAGCACCGCGCGCTCTCCGTCTGCGCCCGTCGATACCGGCCGGTACGTGCCATTCATAACATCGTCGGCGACGACACCGGGAAATGGCGCTAACAGCGCCAACTCTTTCTCACTGGCTGGTTGGCCGATCGATGACAATTCGGAATCGTTGAAATAACCTGCGGCACGCACGAAAGCGTCGTGATAGAGATTTTTGTTGATCCACTCGAAATTGATCAATTTGGCCAGAGCCGTCCGCACCCTCTTGTCGGAAAAAAGCGGGCGGCGTGTGTTGAAGACGAAGCCGGACATGCCTTTCGGGGTTCCCGTCTTGAACGTCTCCTTGACGACCCGTCCATCACCGATCGCCGGAAAATCATATCCAGTGTTCCATTTCGCCGGATCGCCTTCGGGGTTGATTGCAAACAGCCCCTTTTTGAACGCCTCGAACATCGTGTTGGCGTCACGATAATACTCAACGCGAATCTCGTCGTAATTGAACTGGCCGCGCCTGATCGGCAGGTCCTTCGCCCAGTAATCGGGATTGCGCTTGAATGTGGTGTGGTCGGGAGCGTCGACCTCGGTGACGATATACGGGCCGCTGCCAACCGGTATCTCCAGTGTGGATTTTTCGAAGGTTTCGGGATCGATTGCGTGGCGCGGCAGAACCGGCATGAGGCCGATGATCAACGGAAGTTCGCGGTCATTGGCATTTTTAATATCGAGGCGAACGCCGCGCTCACCGACACGTTCGATCTTTTCAATCTTGGAGTAGCTATATCTGTAATTCGGCCGCCCTCGATCGCGAAGCAATTCAAGCGAAAAGACGACGTCATCGGCTGTGACCGGTTGACCATCGGAGAATCTGGCATCGGGGTGCACGGTAAACTCGACCCAACTGCGATCGGGCGGTGTCTCGATGGTTTCAGCGATGAGGCCATAAAGCGTGAAGGGCTCGTCGCGGTTGCGAGATAGCAGGCTTTCATAGACGAGCGTGCCGAACACCGGATCGCGCAGCCCGCGCGCCGACGTCGTGCCACCCTGGACGATAAATGGGTTCATGCTTTCAAACGTGCCAACGACGCCATATGTGATCTTCCCGCCCTTTGGTGCGTCCGGATCGACATAGGGTAGATGGGCGAAATCTGTCGCCAGGGCCGGTTCGCCGATCATGGCGATGCCGTGGGCCGGCTCGGCGAGCGCCATTTGCGACAGGCTGGAGATGGCAATTGTACTGGCGACGATTAAATTTTGGGCTGTTGTGAGCATCAGGATACCAAGTGTTGCTGGAGTGCGACGATTCCTCGTTTACATGTCACATCCCGGACGGTAGCATGTTTTTTTCTTGAACAGTTGAGATTTGCGTTTATGCCAATCTTTCATGGTGTGCAAGGGCGTCTTGCTACCCAAGGCTGATTGAGGAAGCTGCTGGTTGTAGAGCCAGACGTAGCGGTTGAGTGTGGCGTGCAGTTCTTCGCCTGATCGG
>Ga0315339_1002651_pt1 | contig 13340 bp, 10 predicted proteins | sample ASW17metaG_FD_204514 | JGI IMG/M metagenome (GOLD analysis project Ga0315339, IMG submission 204514) | Ammonia-oxidizing marine archaeal communities from Pacific Ocean, United States - ASW #17 | ecosystem: Environmental > Aquatic > Marine > Oceanic | place: USA: California | collected 2016-12-05
TTGTCCACGAACAAAAGATAAGGAGTGGTCGGCACGATGTCCAACCAATAATCGTCGATCTTCACGATATGGGGCTCGTCGCGCAGTGACGTTCCGGCCAGGGTTATCTTTACCTCGCTAGTCTCGATGGTGGCACTGACGATGCTGGAATACTCCGGAGATGTGGTGTTGTGCTGCTCCGTGATGTTCAGGCCGCGTTCCCGGGCCAAAACCGGCGCATTGATCAGGTTCACCTGGCCCGTGGTGATGGGTTCCATCAAACCGGCCAAGACAGCCGCCTGCAAAGACCGGGTGTCATGCTCGGCTATCTCGCCTTCGTAGCTGATGGTGATACCCAGGAATTGACCGTCGGCCAAATGGGTCAGCAGTTTGCCAACCACGGTGGCCACCCGGATGTAGGGCGCCAATACGGCATGGACTTCGGGGGCGACGAACGGGGCGTTGACGGTGTTACGGGACGGTTCGCCGTTCAGTATCGCCAGCACCTGCTCGGAGGCTTCGATGGCGACTTCCCGCTGGGCCTCCTCGGTGGATGCGCCCAGATGGGGCGTCACCACAACCTTGGGGTGTCCGACCAATTCGGTATTCTGCGGCGGTTCCTGGGCAAAGACGTCCAGGGCGACCCCGCCCAACTGGCCCGATTCCAGGCCGTCGATGATCGCCTGCTCGTCCACCAGCTCGCCCCGGGCCACGTTTATCAGCCTGGCTCCGGGCTTGAGGAGTCCGACCTGTTCTGAGCTGATCATGTGACAGGTGCCGTCGGTCAGCGGTGTGTGCAGGGTGATGAAATCTGATTGAGCCAAAAGCTCTTCCAATGAAAAGAGCTCTATACCTTTGCTCTTGGCGTAGTCCGGAGAGACGAACGGGTCGTATCCCACCAGCCTCATGTCGAAGCTCTGGGCGCGGCGGGCTACTTCCGAGCCGACCCGGCCCAGGCCGCAGATGCCCAGGGTCTTGTTTCGAACCTCTACGCCCATGAAGGCGCTCCGCTTCCACTCGCCGGATTTCAGCGATTGGTGGGCTGAGGGCACGTTCCTGGACAGGGCCAACATCAGCGCCATGGTGTGTTCAGCGGCGGCCACGGTGTTGCCCGTGGGGGCGTTAACCACTGCGATACCGGCGGCGGTGGCGGCGTCCAGGTCTATATTGTCGACGCCGATACCGGCACGGCCGACAACCTTGAGATTCTTGGCCGTCTCAATGACCTCTTTAGTCACCTTGGTCTCACTGCGGACCACCAGGGCGTCGTACTCGCCAATCACGGCCAGCAGTTCTTCCGGCTTCATGCCCGTCTTAACGTCGACTTCGGCACGGGATTTTAGCAGTTCAATACCCTCAGCGCCGATGGGGTCTGCTACGAGAACTTTGGGCATGAAAATCTTCCTGATATTTGTTGGGGTATTTGCGCCACCAGGCTTCATCTAGTCGCGTTTCAAGCCTGACATAACGGCGAATAAACTATAGCACAATCAGGGTCAATCGGCGGCCAGCGGGCGGTGCTCCGGCGCGCTTGACCCAAATGCCCGTGCAGGCTAGGATAGGCTCTGACCCGCGCCTGGAAGACTAACGAGGCTGTTGCCGCTGCTGCATGGTACAACCCGACCCCATCACCGCCGCCGCCATCAGCATAATCCATGGTTACAACGATGCCTTCAATAGAGGCGACGTTGACGGCGTGACGGCAGCCATGACCGATGACTGCATCGTCGAAACGCCCATGGCCCCGCCAGAAGGCATCCGAATCCAGGGTCAGGAAGCCGTGAGGGCACTGTGGAACGAGTTCTTCCAGTCTGCGTCCAGCATGAAGTTCGATACCGAAGACCTATTTGCCAGCGGCGACCGGTACCTGGCCCAGTGGACCTTCAAATGGGTCGGCCAGGAGAACCAACCTGAGAGTGTCCGCGGCGTCGATCTGTTTAAGATTAGAGACGGCAAAGTGTCCGAGAAACTGATCTATGTTAAGGGTTGATGCTCTGATAAGAGCGTCAACCCAAAATCCAAGGCTTAAATATTCGCCTAATCAATCGGAGGTAATGACATGTTCCTGATGCGGTTTACCGAACGGGCCTACACTGCCTACACAGAAGAGGCCGTGAGAAACAGCCCCAACGAAGCAGTGCGGCTGACCTTCTCCAACAGCAACTTTGACCCCCAGATCGGCGCACGACAGTTTAATGAGTACTTGGACGAGTACGAGTACTGTGAGGAAGTGGGGTTCGACGGCCTGATGCTGAACGAGCACCACAACACTCCCACCTGCCTGGGCGCAACCATGAACTTGGAAGCCGCCATCCTGGCCCGCAACACTAAAAAGCCGAAGATCGTGTTGATGGGCAACCCACTGCCCACCTTTGAGAACCCCCTGAGAGTGGCTGAAGAAATAGCGGAGATTGACCTAATCTCCAACGGCCGGGTGGTGTCGGGGTTCGTTCGCGGCACTGGGGTGGAAAGCCTCGCCGCCAACATCAACCCTCTGCACAACCGGGAGCGGTTCGAAGAGGCCCACGACCTGATCATCAAGACCTGGACCACCCCCGGCCCCTTCCGCTGGGAGGGCAAGCACTACCAATTCCGGGTGGTCAACCCGTTCCAGATGCCATTGCAGAAGCCTCATCCGCCGGTGTGGATCCCCGGTCTGGGCAGTCCACAGACCCTGGTCTGGGCCGCCGAGCGGGGTTACCCCTACATCTACCTGGAGACCGACCCGCAAGGCACCCAGGACATGATCGACATCTACACCGATGCCGCCCGGGAGGCTGGCTACGAGCCAGGGCCCGAGAACTTCGGTTACCTGTGCCGTATCCACGTACAGGACACAGACGAAAAAGCCTATGAATCGGCCAAGGGGTTCTTGACCGGTAACGTGGGTGTCGGCCGGGTGCCTATGCCCAAGGACTACATGCTGCCCGTCGGCTACGGCGGCAGCAAAGCCGACCCCAGGATGGCTAAGTACCAAGGCCGCATCCGCAAGGACCAGTTCTTGGGTCTGGGCCTGGAGACCGCGACCTACGACGAGATTCTAGCCTCCAACCGCTGGATCGTCGGCAGCCCCGAGACCGTGATCCGGAAACTGCGGGAGACCCTGTCGACCATCCGCCCGGGGATACTGGGAGTCTGGACCAACGACGGCGACACCACCCACGCCGACACCATGAACTGCCTGAAACTGCTGGGAGAGGAAGTCCTACCCGCCATTCGCGAGATGGGCGCGGAATTGGAACTGACCGACCCCTTCCAGAAGGCTGCAGCAACGGCCTAAGCTGTCAGCAGCCAGCTTTTGGGTTGGCTGCGACGAGAAATCCACTAAACAAAAATACGACAATCAAAGGCCGGGAACAGCCCGGTAAAAAGGCTGACAGCTGATAGCTGATAGCTACGGACCTCCAAAGGAGAAAACATGGTTGCCTTCACCGAAGAAATGGTGGACGTTGGCGGGACCAAGGTCCATACCCTAAAGGGCGGCTCTGGTGAGCCCCTGCTGCTGCTCCACGGCGCAAATGGGAACAGCGGTTGGGCCAAATTTGTCGACGCCCTGGCCGAGAAGTACACCGTGTACTACCCCTCTCACCCCGGCTACGGGAAGTCGGAGCGGCCCGACTGGCTGGAAACCATCCCCGACATGGCCTGCTTCTACACCTGGTACCTGGAAACACTAGGCCTGGAAGGAGTCCGGGCCATCGGGTTCTCCATGGGCGGATGGATCGCCTCGGAGATCGCCGCCATGTGCAACCATTCTTTCAGCAAGCTGATGTTGGTGGACGCGGTAGGAATCAAGCCCAACGATTCTGAGATTACTGACCTGTTCATCATCAGCCCCGCTCAGGTGCTGGACCTGGTGTACCACGACCCCAGTCAGGTACCCGATTACGAAACGCTCTACCCGGCAGAGCCCACCCCGGAACAGGTGATGCAAGCCGAAGCCAACCGCGAGATGGCCGTGCGCCTCTGCTGGAAGCCCTATATGTACGACCCTCGGCTACCCAGCCTGCTGCAGCGGGTTAAGATTCCCACCCGCATGGTCTGGGGTAAGAACGACAAGATAGTCCCCTTAGAATGCGGCGAGCTCTACAAGAAGGCCATCAACGGCTCCGACCTGGTGGTCATCGACAACTGCGGCCACTCGCCCCAGGTCGAAAAACCCGACGAATTCATGAAAGCCGCCCTGGATTTCTTAGCGTAAAAAAGCTGTCAGCTTTCTCCAAAGGAGAACTATGAGCCTGGACGTTTATTACTTCACAGAGATGCCCTACCACTACATCGATGATGAACTGGCTGAGCAGTGGCCTTCTCTACGGCTGACCTTCCCGAATAGCTATTTCGACCCCAACAAGGCCACCGACCTGTTCAAGCGGTACCTGGACGAGTTCCAGTACGCCGAGGAGGCCGGTTTCCAGGGGCTGATGATCAATGAGCACCACAACACCCCGTCCTGCATGGACGTTGAGGTGAACATCACCGGCGGCATCCTGGCCCGGCTCACGTCAAAAGCTAAGATCCTGATGCTGGGTAATATGCTGCCCACCTCCGACAACCCACCAAGGCTAGCTGAAGAGATCGCCATGTTGGACGTCATATCCGGCGGCCGGATCATCTCTGGTTTCGTCCGCGGTATCGGCGTGGAAAGCTGGTCGCACAACACCAACCCGGTACACAACCGGGAACGGTTCGAGGAATGCCACGACCTGATAATCAAGACGTGGACCACGCCTGGCCCCTTCCGCTGGGAAGGCAAGCACTACAACTACCGGGCGGTGAACCCGTGGATGGTGCCAGTGCAAAAACCCCATCCGCCTGCCTGGGTGCCTGGAACTGGTAGCCCAGAGACGGTGGAGTGGGCTGTAAAGCACCGTTACACCTACGCCGCGTTCCTGACCGAGTTGACCCGGGCCAAACAATTATTCGGCAGCTACCGGGAACAAGCCGCAGCATCCGGTTGGGAAGCCGGACCGGAGAAATTCGCGTTCATGATCTGCGCCCACGTCAACGAGACCGACGGGAAGGCCCAGGAATCGGGCAAGGCGTTCATGTGGCGCATGGGGCATCCCCTCAAGGGGCCCAAGGAATACTGGGCGCCGCCGGGATACTTCTCTCAGGCCGGCGTCGCAGCCAACGCGGCACGCCGCCAGAAGCCCATGAACGAAATGTCCTATGAGGAGCTTCAAGAGCACAATCACCTGGTCGTCGGAAGCCCTGAGACCGTCATCAAGAAGCTACGCCACATCAAGGACGAACTAGGTATCGGCTCACTGTTGCTGGAAACCCAGGGCGGACCGCTGTCCCACGAGGACACCATGCGCTCCATAAAACTGATGGGCGAAGAAGTCATCCCAGCCCTACAAGACTAAACAACAAACAATAGTCCCTTCCCCCTTGCGAGAGGGAAGGTTACGATGAGGGCAAGACCCCCGCATCAGGCCCGTTCGCCCAGCTTCCCTCTCAATCCACCCACGGAAAACCCAACGTCCCCAAGACAATCCTGAACCTCATCTGTGGCCAACAAAGACACCAGGCATCTGCGTAACGTGGTCGCCAGAGATTCCTCATCCCCGGAGCCTTCCCCGGAGACTTCATAGATCTCCTGGGCGAATTCATACGTGGACCTCATCGCCATAGCCCATAACTCACTGGCCACCGGATCGATCCCTCCCTGGTGGACGAGCAATCCTTCTCCGGGAGGGTGAACGTGGACCGGGATAGGCATTAGCGGTGCGTTATTGCGTTTCTTGACCTTGCGGACACGCGTCTTGTCGGCCTTTCTTTCGATCGTGTGGTCGAAATCGATATTCCCCTCATAACGCTGGTCAAAGGGGTTGGTGGTCGGAAGGTTCTTCATCGCCCAATTCCGGAGATGGTAGACCGTGACCCCCAGCTCTTTGGCCAGGGCCAAATCGATTTCTCGAAGCCGGTATAAGCACGCCCCGGCCAGGTGCACAAAACCGGGATTCTGCTGCATAGATATGGCTCCATTGAAAGCGATCTCCCAGACAACATAGGCCTCGTGAAAATAGAAGCCATCGCTAGCGTTTTCGGGCTGCGAAGAATCGGCCATCAGAAGCCTAGAACAAACAAGGAACGGACATCTCCCCGCAGGTGTCTCTGATCCAGTCGGCAACATCAGGATGCAGCGGAATCCCCTCTTCCCGGCGTACCGCTTCGACTTCGGCTTCAGGCTGACCGGCCACAAATACCCGTTCGTGGCCCGGCGCAGGCTTGGTGCTCTGCATCATCTGCGACCACTCGTCCATCTCCACCTTGAACGGTCCGACATCTGTGAAAGCTTCGATGCTGTAGGCCGCCACCATGTGTCCGAAATTGGGCCTCCCTGGCGAAACACCGTAGCCGAACCCGGTCAGTACCCCGGCCAAAATGTCCACCATGCAAGAGAAGCCGTAGCCCTTGTGGGAACCGCCTTCGCGATCGGCGCCCAAAGGGAGTAACGTCACCTTTTCCGGAGCGACCGACGGCTCCATGATCGGGCTGCCATCTTCAGCCGCCAGCCACCCACCGGGAATCTCCGTGCCCAGACGCGCTGCGATGCGTATCTTGTTCACTGCCACCGAGCTGGTGGCCGCGTCGAACACGAAGGGCGGCTCGTTCAGGCACGGCACTGCGATGGCTATGGGGTTAGTTCCCAGCCGGGGCTCGGCCCCAAAAGTCGGCAGCACCGACGGCGGGCAGCTGGTCATGCAAACACCGATCATGTCATGTTCCAGCGCCATCATGGCGTGATACGACGCCATCCCCAGGTGACGAGCATTGCCGATGGTCACCATGCCAACCCCCACGTTCTTGGCCTTCTGGATGGCGATGTCCATGGCCTTCGGCGTGATGATCGTACCCAGACCACAGTCCGAGTTCACCGTCGCGGTACTGGGAGTCTCCCGTATCACCTTCCAGTTGGGCTTGGGGTTGATGGATCCTTCCTGATACCCCTGGATATAACTCTTCAGCATGTTGGAGACGCCATGGGAGTCCACGCCTCGCAGGTCAGCCAGCACCTGCACATCAGCCGCCAAGAGGGAATCTTCCGGCGACACGCCCAGCTTCTCGAAGATGCCGGCCACCGTCCTTTTCAGGTCGTCTCCCTGTATGAATTCGGCGTCGTCGTGTCTAACTTTGAACTGCTCTAGCACTTTGTCTCTCCCTAATCTCTTGCATCAAATCGTAGGCTTAGATGTCCTCCAAGCCTGCCTAGCCGACAATAACGAAAGTATAGCATCTGCTCTTCTTGGTAATCGTCGCCTTGGCCTCGGCCTGCCGCGTTGCTATAATCCCGCCAGCCCCGGCAGTCCCATATCTCCAACACAGGTGCCGTATGACCGACCCCAAACAGCAGGCGCTGGACTTTCTCTCTCGGCTGGGCAGCAACCCCGCGACCGCTTTCCGGGAGGACGGCGTGGCCAACACTGTCAAAGCCATCCTGGAAGAGATAGGCTTGGAGTACCAGCAGGATTCGTTCGGCAACATAATCGCCAAGGTCGCAGGCACCGATCCGACCACCAACCCCTTGGCCATCGTCGCCCACATGGACCATCCCGGCTTTGAGATAACCGGCACCCATGTTGACAGCCATATCGCCACGGCTATGGGCGGCGTGCCCCCGTCCAGCTTCGAGCCTGGTGTGCCGATACAAGTCTTGCTCCCAGACGGCAGCCGAATCAACGGCACAACCGCCGGAAAATACGGGGAAGATAATGACCGTCAGGTACTGATCATGCTAGAGCGTCCCCTGGACTTGGAGCCGCCGGTCTCAGCCGTGTTCGACCTGGTTGATTACCAACTGGACGGCGAACACATCCGCATGAGGGCCGTGGACGACCTGGCCGGGTGCGGTAGTATTCTGGCTGCGCTGGCCCAACTGACCTCTGGAGAAGCACCTCCGGGCGACGTCTACGGCGTGTTCACCCGAGCCGAAGAGGTCGGCCTGGTGGGCGCACGGCTCATGGCCGAAGCAGGGACACTGCCGCCCGAAACACTGGTCATCTCCGCCGAGTCCAGCAGGACGCTGCCCGGCGCTGAGATGGGCGAAGGGCCAGTCATCCGGGTCGGCGACGCCGGGTTCACGTTCACTGCCGAAGCCGAGTCCGTATTGATTCGTGCCCGCGAAACCCTTAAAGAGCGTAACGCCGCTTTCAAGTGCCAGCGTCAGTTGATGAGCGGCGGCACCTGCGAGGCCAGCGCCTTTGCCGTCTTCGGCTATCAGACCACCGGCATCGCCTTCCCTCTGGGCAACTACCACAACGGCGCACCCGACGGACGCATCGAAGCCGAATACATCCATGTGGACGATTATCTGGGCGGCGTGGAACTGCTCACCGAAGCCGCCCGCCGCGTCTCTGATCGAACAAACACCGCGTTCCGGCAACGCCTCCGTGAGGTACCTTCAGAAATGCGGCAGCGGATGTTGGATACGGGTAGGTGATAAACGGACGGCTTGAAGCCGACAATGCGACGATTCCCAAATCGCCTTCGATTCCGCTCATCCTGAGCCCGTCGAAGGACGCCTCTGTGGGAAATGACTCAGGCGGAGCCGGTGGTTCGACAGGCTCACCATGAGCGGGCACCGGGTCTGCAAAGGCACATCACTTCAACAAATAGTTTCAGGACTACATCAAGAGGACAAAAATGGCCGAAAAAGACATAGCGTTCCTGTCAGCCACCGAACTGGGCACTGCCATCAAGACCAAAGATATATCGCCCGTTGAGGTGGTAGAAGCCTACCTGGACCGCATCGAGCGCATCGACCCTCAGGTCAATTCTTACATCACGGTTACCGCCGAACAGGCCCGGCAGGAAGCCCTGGAAGCCGAAGCCGAGATACGGCGCGGCGAGTACCGGGGCCCGCTGCATGGCATCCCCATGGGCCTCAAAGACCAGATCTACACCAAGGGCGTGCGCACCACTGACGCCTCCAAGATTAGGTCTGGCTTCATCCCTAAGTTCGACGCCACCGTGGTGACCAACCTCAAAAAGGCCGGGGCCATCATGTTGGGCAAACTCAACATGAGCGAGTTCGCTCACGGGGAGCCTCAGAGTTCTGCCTTTGGCCCGGCCCGAAATCCCTGGGATTTGACCCGTAGCCCCGGCGTTTCCAGCACCGGTTCCGGGGCCGCAACCGCCGCCCGGCTCTGCGCCACCTCTATTGGTGAAGACACCGGCGGCTCCATCCGGGGACCGGCTGCCAACTGCGGTCTTGTCGGCTTGCGCCCCACCTGGGGGAGGGTCAGCCGCTACGGAGTGGACGGCGCTGGGTGGTCGTTCGATACCCTCGGCCCCATTTCCCGCACGGTGGAAGACTGCGCCATCACCATCGGCGGCATCGCGGGTTATGACCCGCAAGACCCATCCACCCACAACGTGCCCGTGCCCGACTACCTGGCCGCCCTGACCGGCGACATCAAGGGCCTGAAAGTCGGCGTCGTCAAAGAATTGCTCGACCCTGAAGAACTGAATCTTGACCCGCAGATGCGCCAGTCGGTCCTCACAGCCATCCAAGTGTTGGCAGAGCTGGGCGCGGACGTGAGGCAGGTGTCCATGCCGCTGGCCGAAAAGTCCGGGTACATCACCCGCGCCATCACCCACGTCGACCGGGTCAGTCTGCGCCCTGAGTACCTTCGGGAACAACCGGAGGGCTATCACTACAACACCCGAGTCCACTTCACTACCGCCAACCTGATCCCGGCCCAGGTCTACTACAAAGCTCAGAAATTAAGGACCATGGTGCGGCAACAAGTGTTACATCTTCTGGAGGATGTAGACGTACTCATACAACCGACGTCCGGCGCACCGGCCAACGTCATCAACCTGGACCAGAAAGTGGACAGCCAAGAGCACGCCAGAAAAGCCCTGGCCGCAGGCGGATTCAGAGGCCCCTACAGCCTCAGTGGAGCGCCCGCGCTGTCGATCCTCTGCGGGTTCACGTCGCCCACAGATGGCCCCAACGGCACCAGTGGCCTACCCCTGGCCATGCAGATAGCCGGCCGACCCTTCGACGAAGAAACCGTCTTGAGGGTAGCCCACGCCTACGAGCAAGCATCAGGCTGGAACAAGCGCATGCCGCCAGCGGCCGTTTAAAGAAAACCCGGCTACTGCCGGTCCTGTAGCTCGTCGATCTGTTCCCTGGTGCGGTCATATATCTGTGGGACGTCCCAGCCCTCTAGGCCGGCGTAGGTGTCGATCTGGGAGCGGTGGTGGACCTCGTGTTCCAGAAGCATCATCAAGATGCGCCAGCCGCTCAGTGTGCCGTCGGTATCGATCATCTTGATGCGGCGGTTCAGCCAGTCCGGAGGCGTCCCAGATATCTGGTTCTGGAACTCAACTGCCGATGCCTCCAGCGCCGGTATCCAACCCGATTGTTTCTCAGTGCTGGGCGGCTTCCAGTCGTAGCGCCATCCCTTGCCGGTGTAGGCCGAGGCGAAATAGAGCCTGGACTCACAGATGTGGTGGACGATCTGGGCGATGCCCCACGCCTTCTCACCTTCGCCCCGCGACGGCTCCCAATTCTCAGCGGGCAGAGGCAGCGCCTCGATGTCCCGTAAGGTCCGCCGGTGTATCGACCGGAAGAAATTCAGAAAAGCCTCAGGGTCTGTAATCATATCTAACTCTCCTCGAGCAGGTTATTTCACTGCCAACAGGTCGTAGGCCAGGGCCAGCATTATCCGGGTGCCACTGATCAGACTGCGTATACCCACCGACTCGTTGGTGCCGTGGATGAAGCTGATCATGGGGTCATCGTCGGGATGTGAACCAACCATGCCGTAGGTGGTGGTGCCCAGGTTGCGGGTGAACCGGGAGTCGGTGAACCCGGTATTCAGCGACGGCACCCATTGGATGTCGTCCCGCTGCAGCGCGTTGGCGGTGCTGATCTGGATACGATGGGCAAATTCAGTCTCGAAGGGCGAAGCGTTGGGTATCGACATATAGTCGATCTCTATCTCTACGCCGGGTATTCCGTCCAATATCTTGTCCAACTCCTGCCTGACGTAGGCCTCGTCCTGGTGGGGCAGGGTCCGCACGTCGCAGGTCAGACGGACCGACTCGGGGACGCTGTTGGACTTGATGCCACCTTGGATCATGGTGGGCGTGATGGTCATCCGGGACAGCGCCTTCATGATCGAGGCAAACCGTGGCTGGCTCTCCTCGTTGTCGGCGATGATCTGGTCGATGTTCTCGGGCGAGGGCTTGTCCTCGATGGCGAAGGTAGAGAGATGGTCGAACAGGCTGGTAGAAGTGTCCCGCTCCGCCTCGTAGCCCTCGATCCGCTTAACGACCTCGGACAGCCCGAACAAGGCGTTGGAGCCCTGCCAAGGGGTCGAAGCATGGGCGCTGGAGCCACGGACTTCGATTTCCAACTGCAGCCGGCCCTTCTCGCCGATTCCCAGGAGATAAGTCAGGTTGCCGGCAGCCGAGATAGGCACGCCGCCACCTTCGTTCACGGCATAGGGCGCCGCCAGCTTTTCTGGATGATTATCGGCCATCCAGCCGAACCCAAAACGGCCGCCGTGCTCTTCATCGGCACAAGACGCCAGGATCAGGCTGTCCTTAAGTTCAATGTTGTTGCGCTTGAGTAGGCGCATCGCGATCAATTGGCAGGTGAGCAGGGCCTTGCAGTCCGAGGCTCCCCGGCCAAAGACCCGTCCATCGGCGAGAGTGGCGCTGAAGGGTGGAAACCGCCACTTCTCCTCTTCTTCCACCGGAACCACGTCCAGATGCGACATGAACATCAGCCCAGCTTTACCCGAACTGCCTTCTAGCCGGGCTATCAGGTTACCCCGGTCCGGTGCCGATTCGATGGTCTCTGACTCGATGCCGTCTTCCGCCAGCCATTTCTCGATGTACCGGCAGGCTTCCGTCTCGTTGCCGGTGGGCATGACTCCAGTGTTCACGGTCGGTATCCGCACCAAGTCCTGCTCCAGCGACACGACCTCGTCCCGCATCTCATCTACTTGGTTCAACAAGCTCTCTAGGTTCGGCATCTAAGCCTCCAGTAAGTGTAATCGCCCTTTACTTTTTACGGTCCGAAGCTCACCGCGTATCTGTCACCCTGAGTGATGCGAAGGGTCTGCCATGGCCATAATTGGCAGATTCTTCGTCGGCCTTCGGCCCTCCTCAGAATGACAGCTGTGAGGGCGTTCTATCCAAGGGATTCAATACCCGACCGCATATGCTTCACACCGTGGGTCAGCCCCGCCCTGCAGCACCCCTGTCCTCGGGTTCCGGGTGATCGCGCAGTAGAGCGACGATCCCTCCCACCAATCGGGATACATCTCGATGGTGTGGCCCCTCTGCCGCAGTGATTCCGCGGTCTCGTCGGATATCCGGCCTTCCAGGCGAAGCATTCCCGGCTCGTATTTCGACGGCCATCCGGAGATCGGAAAGTTGTAGCTGAAGAACCGCGGTTCCTCGACAGCTTCCTGTGGGTCGCGGCCGAACTCCAGCATGTTCAAAAACAATTGCAGGGTTCCCTGAGGGATGTGGTCGCCGCCGTGGGCGCCTAGAGCGATCACGGGCTCGCCGTCCCGCAGTACCAATGCTGGGGCAGGGGTTAGCCTGGGCCGCTTGCCTGGGGCAACCGACGCGGCATGAGCGTCGTCCACCTTGGACTGTGTGCCGCGCATGGAGAAGGCTAGGCCAGTGCCTGGGATGATCGGCCCACCGTTCTTGGTGCCTTCAGATGGGGTGCTGGAGAAGATGTTGCCGTCCCGGTCTATCACTGCAAAATAAGACGTTCCGCCGCCACTTGGGCCGGCAGAGGCCACCGGGACAGGAGCATCTTTGGGGGACAGCGGCCCGCCGTTTAGAGTGGGTTTTCGGCCGCGCGGATCTCCGGCGGGAGGCATTCCCGGCCAGGCAATGTCTGGGTCGATCAAGCTGCGCCTTTGCGACAGGTATTCCTCGGAAAGCAGCTCTTTGATCGGCACGTCGGAAAAATCCGGGTCACCCACGTACTGCTCACGGTCGGCGAAGGCCAGGTTCAACGCCTGACTAACGGTATGGATGTACTCTGGAGAGTTATGCCCCATGGCTGCCAGGTCGAAGCCCTCCAGGATTTTGAGGGCCTGCGGGAAGGTCGGTCCTTGACCCCACGGCCCGGTGCTGTAAACGTCGTATCCTTTGTAATTCACGGTCACCGGAGTGCCAACCTTCACGTGGTACCGGGCCAGGTCGTCCTCGGTCAGCAATCCGCCCATCTTCTGGTTGAACGCGACGATCGTGCGGCCCAGTTCGCCGGTGTAGATCTCGTCTCTGGCCGCCTGGAGTGCGGTTTCCCGGCCCTTCTCTTTGTTGACGCTCTCTATCTCCGCTAGCTTGGCCAGCGTGGCCGACAGGTCCTTCTGGTA
>Ga0315339_1002652_pt1 | contig 13336 bp, 9 predicted proteins | sample ASW17metaG_FD_204514 | JGI IMG/M metagenome (GOLD analysis project Ga0315339, IMG submission 204514) | Ammonia-oxidizing marine archaeal communities from Pacific Ocean, United States - ASW #17 | ecosystem: Environmental > Aquatic > Marine > Oceanic | place: USA: California | collected 2016-12-05
CGCACCGTCGATCGCGGCAGCCTGTTCGGCACGTTTGCGACTCCGGCCCGACCCCGTCATGCGCTCCAGCAAGCTCATGCTGCGCTCGCGGCGACGCTCCGCGCCACCCGCGTTGGCAACCGCGGCTTCGGCGAACGGCTCTGGCCGGCCGAGCGGCTGGCGACCCACACCTGCCTCGGCAGCTGCCGGGGGGATGAAATGATCGTCACCGACCGGGAGAGGTGGTGCGACCGGACGTGGCGGTGCCGCGGCCGGCGGCACCGCTGCGGGTTGTAGCAGCGCCCCGTCCTTGGCGGCCTTCCCGGCTACCGGCCCGAGCGGTTCAGCGGCTGGTCGGGCCATCGGTTGGGGCATTGGTTGCGATAGAGGCGCGAGCGCCGGTGCGGCCACGGCCGCCGCGACCGCCAAGTTACCCGCCTCGACGATGGTCACATCGGCGGCCCCTTGCTCGGCGACGGCAGCCGGCGTGCCGCTGGACATCGACAAGGCCTGACCCTCGGCCTCGGCCCGACGATGGAAAGGAACCACCTCCCGTACTGGCGCGCCGTGGCCGCCGACGGTCTCCTCCGCCGCTCCCAAGTTGCGAGCAGCCATCGCCTCGGTCGCGCCCATCAGAATCTCGGGCCGCCGCGCAACGCCCTCCACTTCGATACCCGTCGCCACTACCGACACGCGCATTGCACCCTCGAGCGCTTCGTCGAATGTCGAGCCGAAGATGATGTTGGCGTTGGGATCAACCTCGTCGCGAATGCGGTTGGCGGCCTCGTCGACCTCGAACAATGTCATGTCCGGACCGCCGGTGACGTTGATGAGCACGCCGCGCGCGCCCTTCATCGAGACGTCGTCCAGTAGCGGGTTGGAGATCGCCGCCTCGGCCGATTCGACCGCACGCTTGTCGCCACTGGCCTCGCCTGTCCCCATCATCGCCTTGCCCATCTCCATCATCACCGACCGGATGTCGGCGAAATCGAGATTGATAAGGCCCGGCATCACCATCAAGTCGGTAACGCCCCGCACGCCCGAATAAAGAACGTCGTCGGCCATCTTGAAGGCATCGGCGAACGTTGTCTTTTCGTTGGCCACGCGAAAGAGGTTCTGGTTGGGGATCATGATCAGTGTGTCGACGTAAGTCTGCAGCTCCTCGATCCCCTGTTCGGCGATCGCCATTCGATGAGCACCCTCGAAATGAAATGGCTTGGTTACCACGGCGACCGTAAGGATGCCCGAATCCCGCGCCAGCTGGGCGATAACCGGCGCCGCGCCGGTGCCCGTACCACCGCCCATGCCAGCGGTGATGAAGACCATATGGCTCCCCTGCAAATGGTCAGTGATGAGGTCCTTGGCCTCGTCCGCTGCCAAACGTCCGACATCCGGGCGCGACCCGGCGCCTAAGCCCTGGGTCAGGTTCACCCCAAGCTGGATCTGGCGATCCGCGAGCGACTGGGAAAGCGATTGAGCGTCAGTGTTGGTCGCCACGAACTCGACGCCTTCAAGCTCCGCGCTTATCATATTGTTGACGGCATTGCCGCCGGCGCCGCCGATGCCGAAGACGACGATGCGTGGTTTCAGCTCGGAGATCGTCGCTGGCATGGTAAGGTTTATGGTCATTTCAGTCTCCAAAGTTGGATGTGATTCCCGCCTATGAGCCATGCGGCGCTGGCTCCTAGAGATACGACTGCAACCATTCGCCCATCCTGGTGAGGCGCCTACGCGGCGCTTTTTCTTCCCATTGTTTTGTGGCCGCGACGTCAGTCTCGCCCGACGCCGCGTAATGCAAGAGTCCGGAGCAGGCCGCGAACGCTGGCCCAGCGGTCGAATCGGCAAGGCCACGGAGCCGCAGCGGTCGACCGATCCGCACCTGTTTGTCCAGCATCCGAGCAGCGAGCTCGCGAACGCCTTGCAACTGGCAGGCCCCACCGGTCAGTACGACGCGCCGACCGGCGAGCTGGACCATGCCCGAGGCCTCGAGCCGTTCGCGCACAAATTCAAACGTCTCCTCAAGGCGGGGCTGGATGATACGAACCAGGGCCGATCGCGGAACCGCCGCGCTGGCCTCGCTCTCAGCTTCGCCGACCAAGGGCACCCGGATCATTTCGCGCTCATCGGCCGAGCTCGGCAGCGAGCTGCCATACAGCGTCTTCATGCGCTCCGCGTGCTCGGTCGGAGTCGACAGGCCGCGCGCGACATCGTTCGTGACGTGGACACCGCCAATCGGAACCGCATCGGCGAAGACAAGGTTGCCGTCATAGAAAATAGCCATCGACGTAGTGCCGCCGCCCATGTCGATCAACGTCACGCCGAGGTCTTTCTCGTCCTCGACCAACACGCCGAGGCCGGCCGCGTATGCCGACGCCACCATGGCGGCGACGTTCAGATGGCAGCGTTCCACACAGGCCGCGAGATTCCGGGCAGGGGCGGCGCCCACGGTAACGACGTGGATATCCACGCCAAGACGGGTCGCGAACATGCCGCGCGGGTCGCGAATGCCCCGTGCGCCGTCGATCGAGTAACCGATCGGGACGACATGCAACACTTCGCGTGCACCGGGTTCGGCCTGGGCGCGACCCTGTTCAAGCACCCGCCGCACATCGTTGTCGCCCACCTCTCGCCCGGCCACCGCGATGTCGACGCCCACCGTTTGCGAGGATGGCCGTCCGGCCGACAGATTCACGAGGACGCTGCTCACTATCTCACCGGCCATACGTTCGGCCGCGTCGACGGTGGCGCGAATCGCCTGCTCCAGTGCGTCCATGTCCACCACGGCGCCCGAGCGCATGCCGACCGACACCTGATGGCCGATCCCCACCACGCGGAGAAGGCCGTTCTCGTCCGCCCGCGCGACGAACGCGGAGACTTTTGTCGTGCCAACGTCGAGCGCGACGAGCACACTATTTCGACCTATCGCCATGGGCCTGCCCAATTCCTGCCTGGTCGCCGCGACGACGACCTCACGTGCTCTCTCCCGGATCGCGACGCACGGCGGCGGCGGCCTTCGACAACCGCACTACCAATCGATCAGGGTCCCGCAGATCGACCAGTTCGATGTCTCTTTCAAGAATGGCGTGCTCGCGATCGAGGTCGCCAAGACGGCGCCAAGCGGCGCCCACGTCGACGTCGGGCAGCAGAATCGTGATGCCGTTGTCGAGACGAATATTCCATCGTCGGCCCGCCACCAAGACCGCCGCTTGCACGCGTGCCATCAGGGGCACATCGGTCGCCAACAGGCCGAGAATCTTGGCCGCCTGCGTGGCCGCGCCAGCCCCGACCACCAGCGGCATGGCCGCGAATCGCTCAAGGTTCGAACGCGCTAAGACGACGCCGTCGTGGTCGATGAGCGCGAGCCGGCCGTCCTCCTGCCAGAGCGCTAGCGCGCGGCGTTCGACGATATCGATACGGATGGTGTTGGGCAGTATCCGCGCGATCCGTGCGTCTTCTACCCAATCGAGCGCTAGAAGCCGCTCGCGAGCGGCCGCAGGATGAAATTCGATGATCGGGTCACCGCCGGCAACGCCGAGGGTCGCCATGAGTTCAGCCGCATCGGCTTGTTTACGACCTCGCACCGTCACCTCTTCGACCGTGAGACCGACGGCGGTTGAGGCGCGCACGGCGACCCCGGCAAGCCCATCCAAGATCACTGTTTGCCCACCCGTCGCGAGCCAAGCGGCGCCTGCGAACAGGAGTCCGGCCACCCCCGCTGCGACGACCAACAGGATTGAGCGTCGTTTGGGCCACCGGCCCTTGCGGGGCGATGCTGGCGCCGGATTTCGCTTAGCCGAGGTCCGCCCACGCTCTTGCATGGACGACGCCCTAGGGCGAACCGTTCCGGCGGTGCTCAGCGGTCGCAACTAGCATCCTCCACCAGCCATCGGACCAACTCGACAAAACTGATCCCGGCTGCAGCGGCGATCTCCGGAACCAACGACGTTGGCGTCATACCTGGCTGGGTGTTCACCTCCAGCATGTAGAACGCCGCCGCCCCGCTGGTATCGTCATAGCGCAGGTCGGCGCGACTGACCCCCCGGCATCCCAGGCAGCGATGCGCGGCAAGAGCGAGCGAGCGGGCCTCCTCGCAGTCGTCGGCCGGCAGCGACGCGGGCACCAGGTGCTTCGAACCGCCGGCCACGTACTTGGCATCATAGGAGTAGAAGTGATCGCGTGACTTGATCTCCAGAACGCCGAGCGCCCGGTCGCCCATGACTGCGACGGTGATCTCGCGCCCGGGGATATAGCGCTCGATCAAGATGCGATCGCCGTAAGGCCACGCGCCATTCAGCTTCGCCGACGCATTGTCCCCTACCTTCTTCACGATCGAGACGCCGAGACTCGAACCCTCGCCCAACGGCTTTATAACATAGGGCGGGTCCATGAGGTCGCCCGCCGAGGCCGCTTCGCGGGTTGTGATGTGGCCCTCGGGCGAGGGAATGCCGGCGGCCGCGAACAGGCGTTTCGCCGCTGGCTTGTTCATCGCCAACGCCGAGGCCAGCACGCCCGAGTGAGTGTAAGGGATGCCGAGCGTCTCGAGCAGTCCTTGGACCCGCCCGTCTTCGCCGAAGCGTCCGTGCAACGCATTGAAGGCAACATCGGGGCGCAATCCGGCCAGCACCTCGCCGATGTTGGGCGCAACGTCGATCGGCGTCACGCGAAGTCCGATCGCCCGAAGAGCGTCGCTGACGGCGCGGCCGCTCATCAAGGAAACCTCGCGCTCGCCGGACCAGCCGCCCATCAGAACCGCGACGTGCGTGTTCATGGCCCCGGTTCCCCGCTGCGCCCGAGGTGCCCGCTACCGGGCGCTTCGGCCTCGCCCAGGCGCTGGATCTCCCAACGCAAGTCGATACCGGTCGTCGCCAGGACACGACGCTGCACCTCCTCGCCCAGCCGCTCGATTTCAGCGGCGGTCGCGTCGCCGACGTTAATCAGGAAATTGCAATGCTTTTCCGATACCGCCGCGCCACCGATCCGCAGACCCCGGCAACCCGCGCGCTCGATCAGCCGCCAAGCTTTCTCGCCGTCCCCCGAGCCCGCGGGATTGGCGAACGTGCTGCCGCCGGTACGCGTGCGGATCGGCTGACTCGCCTCTCGCGCCGCGCGAATAGCGGCCATCCGTTCAGCGATCGTCGTGGCGTCGCTCGTGCGACCCTGCAGCACCGCTTCGACGAAGATCCAATCAGCCGGCACGCCGCTGCGCCGGTAGCCGAGATCCAGTTGCGCCGGCGACAATTCGTGGACAGCGCCACGGCCGTCCACGGCGGTAGCGGTCACCACGACATCGACGATCTCGCGACCGTAGGCGCCCGCGTTCATGCGCAGCGCCCCGCCCAAGGTACCCGGCACGCCGCACAGGAATTCCAACCCCTCGACCCCCGCCGCCGCGCAGGTCTCGGCGATGTTCACGTCGAGCGCACCCGCGCCCGCCTGCACCTGGTCGCCAGATATGTCGATACCGACGAAGCCACGGCCGAGCCGAACAACGACACCGCGTATTCCGCCATCGCGAATCAGAACGTTGGAACCAACGCCGAGCACGGTGATCGGCACATCGCGTGGCTTCTTGGCCAGAAAGTTGGCCAGGTCGGCGAGATCGGTGGGCTTAAACATCACGTCCGCGCGCCCCCCCACTCGGAACCAGGTAATGTTCGCCAGTGAGACGTCCTTGGAATAGCGTCCGCGCACCGTCGGCAAGTGGTCCAGTGGTCGCCAGCGTTCACGCGTCATCACGGTCACCGGCCCTCTGCCTCTCTCATCGCGCCTTTGCCCACGAGTGCCGCAAGCTCACCGGGAAGTGCAACCGCCCATTTTGTGATCGAGCCAGCGCCGAGGCACAGAACGACGTCGCCCGGGCTGACGATCTCCGCCACCTCCGTCGCCAACGCGCTTGGATCGTCGAGCGCCACGACGTGGCGATGCCCGTGGCGGCGCAGGCCCTCGATCAACGCATCGCGATCGATGCCCGCGATGGGCTTCTCGCCGGCCGCATGTACGTCGGCCACGATCACCGCGTCAGCGTCGTTGAAACAGGTAGCGAACTCTTCAAACAGGTTCTGCAAGCGGGTGTAGCGGTGCGGCTGCATTACTGCGACGATTCGCCCCTCGTAGGCTTGGCGCGCGGCCGCGAGCACGGCGGTGATCTCGACTGGGTGATGGGCATAGTCATCGATGATGCCGACGCCGCCGGCCTCGCCAGTCTTAGTGAAACGTCGCCGTACGCCACTAAACCCAGCCAATGCTTTCCGGATAACATCGTTCGAGACGCCGAGCTCGCGGGCGACCGCGATCGCCGCCAGCGCGTTCTGCACGTTGTGCGCACCAACCATCGGCAGCCACAGATCGTTTAGGCGTCCGACTTCGCTTGAAAGCCGGTCGGTAGTCTCGACGGCATAGCGGGCTCCGGCCGGTGAAAGCTCCAGATCGACGGCCCGAACGTCCGCGAGCGGGCTCATGCCGTAGGTTACGATCTTACGGTCAGAAACCCGACCTACCATCGCCTGCACCTCCGGATGGTCGATGCACAGCGCCGCGAAACCATAGAAAGGAACGTTTTCTATGAAGGCCTGAAACGCGCCACGCTCGGCCTCGAAGTTCTCGTAGAAGTCCAAATGTTCGGGATCGATATTTGTTACCACCGCGATGGTCGCTGGCAATTTCACGAACGTGCCGTCGGACTCGTCGGCCTCCACCACCATCCATTCGCCCGCGCCGAGGCGCGCGTTGGTGCCGTAGGCGTTGATGATGCCGCCATTGATGACGGTCGGATCGTGGCCGGCGACATCGAGGACAGTGGCGATCATCGACGTGGTCGTCGTCTTGCCGTGCGTGCCGCCGACCGCGATCGACCATTTAAGCCGCATCAGCTCGGCCAACATTTCGGCGCGACGCACCACCGGCACCAGCCGCGCTCGAGCGGCAGCGACCTCCGAATTTTCGGCCACCACGGCCGACGAGACGACCACCACCGCCGCGTCGCCCAAGTTCGCGGCGTCATGGTGAGGAACAACACTCACACCAAGCGCACGCAGGCGCAGGACATTGGCGTTCTCGGCCAGGTCGCTGCCCTGGACGCGATAGCCGAGATTGTGCATGACCTCGGCGATTCCGCTCATACCGATCCCGCCAATGCCGACGAAATGAATGACGCCGATGTCGAGCGGCAGCGCCCTCATCGATGCCCCCCGTCGGCGGCGATTCCTTCGACCAGATCGGCCAGCTTGGCCGCCGCGTCGCACTGCGCACCTGTGGCGGCGGATCTAGCGGCCGAACTCAAGGCAGCGTCGTCGGTTAGCAATTGACCAAGCCGGGCTGCCAGATAGGCCGCCGTAAGGTCGGCGTCAGCGATCACCCAAGCGCCGCCAGCGTCGCTCAGCACGTGCGCATTGGCGGTTTGATGGTCATCGGTCGCGAATCGGTAAGGCACCAGTATGGCGGGCCGACCGGCGGCCGCGAGTTCGGCTATGGTCGACGCGCCGGCCCGCGAGATCACCAGGTGAGCCGCGCCGAGGCGCGCCGGCAGATCGGCGAAAAAGGGCGCAAGCTCCGCGTCGACGTCGGCCTCGGCATAGGCTGATCGTGCCGCCTCGATATCCTCGGTTCGGCATTGCTGGCTCACCCGTAGGCGGCCGCGCAGTTCGGCGTTCAACCGCGCCAGCGCACCCGGCACGGCGAGCGAAAAAATCGCGGCGCCCTGGCTGCCGCCGAACACGAGCAACACGATCGGCCCACCGCCCGACGGCGCTCGATAGGGCTTTAGCCCGATGGTGGCGATCTCGGGCCGAACTGGGTTTCCCGTCACCTCAGCCTTGGCGCGCGCACGACGCGGCACGCGTCGGGTGGGAGTGACCGACAGGGCGAGTGCCGTCGTCCACGGCGCGAGTAGTCGGTTGACGCGGCCGAGCACGGCGTTTTGCTCGTGAAGAAGTGTTGGAACCCCTGCTCGGCATGCAGCCAGCATTGTCGGCAAGGATGGATATCCGCCAAAGCCGACCACGGCGGCCGGTCGCAGCCGAGCCAGAATACGCGTGGCCTGTAGCGTGCCGGCTAGGATCATGGCCAGCGCCCGCGAACGGCCGGCAAGGCCGCGTCCGCTCGGTGACGCCGCACGAACGACCGCTGTCTCGATATGACCTAGAGAGCCGCCATAGCCGCGCCCGCGCCGATCCGTGACGAGCGCCAGCGCGCGACCGCGCGCCATGAACTCGTCGGCGAGCGCCTGGGCCGGGATCATGTGTCCGCCGGTACCACCGGCGGCAAGAACGATAGGCCCGCTCATCGCGCCCCGACCCCGTAGGCCTGGGGTTGCGACCAGCCGCCGCCGTGGCGCTGGCCGGCCCTCTCGCGGGTCAGCGCGAGCAGCATTCCGGTGCCCGCAGCCAGCGCCAACATCGAAGAACCACCGTAGCTGATGAAGGGCAACGTCATCCCTTTGGTCGGGAGAAGGTGAAGGTTGACGCCGATATTGATCACCGCCTGGGCACCGAGTTGGGTTAGCAGCCCAGTTGCCGCGAGCAGCACAAACAGATCGGTTTCGCCCATCAGTCGCCACAGACCGCGAACAACCACGAAGGCAAACAGCGAAATGATACAGAGGCCGGCAAGCGCCCCGAATTCCTCGCCCGCGACCGCGAAGATAAAGTCCGAGTGCGCATCCGGCAGCACCGATTTAACCTGTCCTTCGCCGGGGCCACGCCCGAGCAATCCACCGACGCGAAGCGCCTCGATTGCGGTATCGACTTGGTAGCTGTCGCCACTGGTCGGGTCGATGAAGCGATCGATCCGACCGGCAACGTGCGGCAGCTGGTGATAGGCGACAAATGCGACGACGCAGCCACACCCCGCCAACGCCAGCACCCAGTAAAGTGAGATTCCAGCCAAGAACAGCTGCACGAACCAGACCCCGGCAACGACCGTAGCCATGCCGAAGTCGGGTTGAAGCAGCAAGAGTCCGACCACCACCGTCATCGGCGCCACCGCGATCAGGTGGACCCACCGAACTCCGCTCACCAGGGCGGCGGCCAGCACGGCAGCGGTGGTGACCGCAAGCGTAGGTTTGACCAGCTCCGAGGGCTGCAACAAGACCCCGCCAATCGAGAGCCACCGGCGAGCGCCCTTGATCTCCGCGCCGCCGAGCACGGTCCACAGCAGAAACAGCAGCGAGACCACGAAGCCGATCACCGCGATCCGCCGCACCGCTTGCGGGGAGAGCAGCGACGTGGCGACCAGCACGGCCATTGCGGGCCCGGCCATCAACAGCTGCCGGTAGACGAAATGATGAGGATCGAGGCCGAGCCGTATGGCCACCGGCGGGCTCGCCGCCATCACGAGAATGGTGCCGATCACGATCAGCAGGACGACCGCGCCGAGCGACCAGCGGTCGACCGTCCACCACCATCGCCCAACCAGGCTCACATCGGTGCGGCCGAGCATGGTGCCTTCTGCGTCATGCGCGCTCATGCCGATGCCTCTGTGGCGGGCTCGGCCAGTTCGGCGACATATGCTTGAAAGGCTTCGCCCCGGGCTTCAAAGTCGGGCCACTGGTCGAACGACGCGCAAGCCGGCGAAAGCAACACGACGGCGGTGGTGACAGCCTCGGTTTGGGCCTTCTCAAAAGCCGCCACCACCGCGCGGCGCAGATCTCCCGCCACTGTATGAGGTACTTGACCAGCCAACGTCTCGGCAAAAGTCCTAGCCGCCTCGCCGATCAGGAACGCGTGACGAATTCGTCCAAAGTGTGGTTCCAACGCGTCAATGCCGCCCTCTTTCGCGCGGCCACCGGCGATCCAATAGATATCATCAAAGCAGGCCAGCGCTTGGGCGGTGGCAGCGCCATTGGTTGCCTTACTATCATTGACGAAACGCACACCACCGACGCGGCCAAGATCTTGGAGACGATGGACAAGCCCGGGGAAGCTCCGCAACCCATCGGCGGCGACCGCCGGCGCCACGCCAAGCGCCCGGGCCGCTGCGAAGGCGGCCGCTGCGTTCTGCATATTATGAGCACCAGGCAGATGGGTAACGGCGCCGAGATCGGCCTCAAAACCCGCCCCGCCGGCGCGCTCGTACAACGTCCGTTCAAAAACGAAGACGCCGTCGCACGCGCGCTCACCGCTGATTGGTACCACGGGGGTGTCGCCCCGTGCTCGCAGGTCCTCGAAAACATCCCGCGACAGCTCGTCGTCGATGCCGACGATGGCGGTTTGCGGCGGCTGGCGTTGCGCGAAAACCCGTCGCTTGGCCGCGACGTAGCCGCTCATGGTGCCGTGCCGATCGAGGTGATCTGGGCTTAGATTGAGCAGCACCGCTACTTCGCAGCGGAGCGACTCAGTCAATTCGAGCTGGAAGGACGAGAGTTCGAGAACGTATACGCCGTCTGCGCCCAGGGGCTGGAAGTCGAGCACCGGGTCCCCAAGGTTGGCACCGATCGTCACGGACCGACCCGCCTCCTTGAGGATGTGGCCCAGCAACGCTGTGGTCGTCGACTTCCCGTTGGTGCCGGTGATTCCCACCATGGCAGCGACTTGACCCGAACGAGCGAACAGTTCGATGTCGCTCACAATCGGCACTCCGGCATCGCGGGCAAGCGCGACCAGAGTATGGGCGCGTGGGTGTTGCAGCGGAACGCCTGGGCTCGCCACCAGCGCGGCCATGCCCGGCCAGTTTAGCTGCGCCGGATCGCACGTGGGGATCCCGGCATTCCGCGCGGCCGCTCGAGCGCCGTCATCGTCGTCCCAGCCGTGGACATCGGCGTGGCCGGCGGCCAACGCGTGGGCGGCCGTCAGACCGCTGCGGCCAAGGCCGAGTACCGTCACGGTCTGGCCTGCGAATTCATCCACCACGATCACCGCATTACCGAAGCTTCAGCGATGCGAGGCCGATCAGCGCTAACACCAGAGCGATGATCCAGAAGCGAATGACGATGGTCGGCTCCGCCCACCCCTTTTGTTCGAAATGGTGGTGCAATGGCGCCATGCGGAAGACGCGACGGCCAGTAAGCTGGAATGAGGCGACCTGCACGATCACCGAGACGGTCTCGAGGACGAAAAGGCCGCCGACTATAGCCAGCACGAGTTCGTGCTTGGTGATAACCGCGACCACGCCAAGCGCCCCGCCGAGCGCCAAGCTCCCGGTGTCGCCCATGAACACCATGGCCGGCGGCGCGTTGTACCACAGGAAACCAAGGCTCGCGCCCACCAGTGCGCCGCAGAAGACCGCGAGTTCACCAGTCCCGGGCACGTTATGGATTTGCAAGTAGCCGGAGAAAACAGCGTTACCCACGAAGTATGAGATCAGCGCGAAGGCCGAGGCTGCGATCATTACCGGAACGATGGCCAGGCCATCCAACCCATCGGTCAAATTCACCGAGTTAGAGGCGCCGACGATGACGAAGACCGCCATCGGCAGGAACAACAAGCCGAGATCGAGCAGCACGTCTTTGACGAAGGGCAGCGCGAGCCCGCTGGCCAGCGGTTCTGGAGAGAGCGACATGATCCACACGGTCGCGATCACCGCAACGCCGATCTCAAGCAGGAACTTGATCCAACCGAGCAGGCCTCGGTGATGGGCCCGCGTGACCTTGAGATAGTCGTCGGTGAAGCCGATGGCGCCGAATCCCATGGTTACCAGCAGCGTCACCCATACGTAGTGATTGCTGAGGTCCGCCCATAGTAGAGTACCAATTCCCAGGCCCAGCAGGATCAGGAAGCCGCCCATCGTCGGCGTACCCTGCTTCTTAAGCACATGTTGTGCCGGCCCGTCGTCGCGAATCGGTTGGCCGTTGCTCTGTTGCGAACGCAGCCAGCGGATTAGCGCCGGCCCGAGGATGAAACAGACCGCCAGCGCCGTGACGACGGCGGCGCCGGTGCGGAAGGTGATGTAGCGGAACAGGTTGAGGGGCCCGAAATCCCCGGCCAGCGGCGCCAGCAGGTTATACAGCATGCGCCCGCCCTCCCGGCCTCAGTTCCCGTTCACGGCGCGGGCGGGCTCGTGAAGGTCTAGAAGCGCTTCGACGATGGTTGCCATCCCCGTCGTCAGCGAGCCCTTGATCATCACCACGTCACCTGGCCGCACCGCCTCCGCTACGGCCGGCACCAGCGTGGCGGCGGTGTCAGCGTAGTGCCCGCGCAGGTTAGCCGGCAACGCGTGGTGCAACGCGGCCATGTAAGTGCCAGCGCTGAACACTAGATCGACCTTGGCCGCCACCAGCGCCGGCACAAGGTCGCGATGCAGACGATCGGACTCCGGACCAAGCTCCCGCATGTCGCCAAGGACCGCGAGACGCAACCCACCGGCGCCGGGGCTCGCCGCGCCGAGCACCTCGAACGCCGCGCGCATCGAAGCGGGGTTGGCGTTATAGCTGTCATCGATGACCTCGAAAGCGCCTTCGGGCGTCTGGACGAGGTGATGTTGGCCACGCCCCTTCTGCGCTTTGAGATCGACCAACGCACGCGTCGCGGCATCGAGGTCCGCGTCGAGAACTCCGACCGTAGCGAGCACGGCAAGACTGTTGTGAACCCAATGGCGACCTGCTACGCCGATGCGGTAGGAAACCACCACGCCCCCGACCGATGCGGACACACAACTGCAATCGGCGTGAAGCGCGAACCCCAGCAGCCGTACCCAGGCCGAGGAATTCTCGCCGAAGTCGACCACGCGGCCGATGCCGTGGGCACGAGCCGCGCTAGAAAGCCGCGCATAGTGCGGGTTGTCGCGATTGAGTATGGTGATGCCGTCAGGCTCCACACCCTCGAAGATCTCGGCCTTGGCGTTGGCTATCGCCTCTACGCTTTCGAAGAACTCAAGGTGTGCAGCTTCTACGTTGGTAATGATCGCGATGTGTGGCCGCACCATGCGGGCCAGCGGCGCGATCTCGCCTGCGTGGTTCATGCCAATCTCAAAGATCGCGTGGCGCGCGTCGCGCGGCATGCGCGCCAGGCTAAGCGGCACGCCCCACTGATTGTTGTAACTGGCCGCGCTTGCATGGGCCTCGTTCCGCACCGACAGCACCAACTTCAGTGCTTCCTTAGTACCCGTCTTGCCGACGCTGCCGGTGACGGCGATGACGCGGGCCCGCGAGCGTGCCCGTGCCGCCACGCCCAGCGCTTCCAGTCCCCGCAACGTATCCTTAACGATCACAAGCGGGGTATTTGTCGCCGCGTTGCCCGGCTCGTGATCGACCAGCAGCGCGGCGGCGCCGCGTTTCACCGCCTCGGCGATATGGTCGTGCCCGTCGCGATGGGGACCACGCAACGCTACGAACAGATCACCGGGTTCGATCGTGCGGCTGTCGATGGAGACGCCAGTCGCTGCGAACGGGGCACTGGTATGGCCGCCGGTCGCGGCGGCGGCTTCG
>Ga0315339_1002653_pt1 | contig 13325 bp, 14 predicted proteins | sample ASW17metaG_FD_204514 | JGI IMG/M metagenome (GOLD analysis project Ga0315339, IMG submission 204514) | Ammonia-oxidizing marine archaeal communities from Pacific Ocean, United States - ASW #17 | ecosystem: Environmental > Aquatic > Marine > Oceanic | place: USA: California | collected 2016-12-05
GCCCTGCAGGTACCCGCGTCCGGAAAAAACTTGGAAGCCGCTTCATGACAGAACTGGCCGAAGAATATAAATGTATAGGGATCCAATTGGGAAGCCAGTATATAGGCTCTCCCCTCATCGAAAATGACGGTTCTGAACCACCATTAGATGACCCCTACGTCTTTTCTCCCAGTGCCTGCCCTGGATGCCGATCCCCCCACGTGTGGATGGAAGATGGAAGTGCACTTTTCGATCACTTCGGCAAATGGTTTACACTGCTTTGTTTTGACGACAATACGGCAGTCTCTAAAATCAAAATTGCCGCTTCAAAAAGTAATGTTCCGCTGAAAGTGTTGACGGCACCAAAGAACATAAAGGATATTTATAGGACGGAATTGGTATTAATCCGGCCTGATCAATATGTTGCCTGGCGAGGTGATGGCAATTACTTACATCCCGAAAAACTCCTCAAAAAGGTAATCGGTCATTGATTAATTACTGCAAACGATATTGTTAGAAGTTGAAACTGTTAGCTGAAGGCTTGTTCCAATTGGCCTTTAGTAGGAGAATCCAGAAAAAGAAGGCACAGGGAAATGATTAAAGTAACAGATGTCGCCTATGCAAGGTTTAGAGCTCCCGATCTCGACAAAATGGAAGGTTTCTTGAAGGATTTTGGACTGGAGCGATCCGCTCGAACGGATAATGCCCTCTATATGCGCGCTTGTGGTACCAGTCACCACGTGCACATAACCGAGTTGGGTAACCCGGCATTTGTCGGCATGGCCTTTCATGCCGCAAGTGAAGATGATCTCCATAATCTTTCCGGATTTGCTGCCACCGCCAGCCCTAAGGAAATTAAAGAACCTGGTGGCGGGAAAAGGGTCCAAGTTACCGACCCCGATGGTTTCCTTGTGGAAGTGGTTCATGGGATTGAAGAATTAAAGCCCATTACCGTTCGAAATTGTTTTCGGCCTAATTCCGGAACTGCATACGAAAGGAAGGGCGAATTCGTGAGACTGGTAAAAGGTCCAATACAATGTCTTCGGTTAGGGCATGTTGTCATCGGAGTGAGCGATTTCAAAAAAAGCAACGATTTCTACAAATCACATTTTGGCTTTCTTGATTCAGATATTTGCTATGAAGGGGATGAAAATAATATTGTTCTGGCCTTCAATAGGGTCAATAGAGGCAAGGATTTTGTCGACCACCACACGCTGCTTACTGCACCAACCGGCAAACCGGAACTCGGTCACATAGCCTTTGAAGTGGAAGACATCAACGCCATTCATCTAGGCCACGAGCATCTGCAATCAAAGGGATATGAGCATTCCTGGGGCGTAGGACGTCATATACTTGGTGCCCAGATTTTCGATTATTGGTTTGACCCTTACGGTAACAGGGTTGAACACTGGACAGATGGTGATTTACTGAACGAAGATTCGCCCACCGGGGTCCACCCCTATGGCGCGAGGTTTTCCACCCAATGGGGCGTGACGGAATCTTCGCGCCGATAATTAATTAAAATTTGGCATAGTCACTGGAATCGCTATGAGCCGGACTGGACATTCTAGAAATCCAGTTCGTCTTGGATACTGCCGATCCCCTTGACAGCGCAATCCTCATCGGCCTGCCCACTCGTCGCTCCGGAGACCCCGACAGCGCCCACTAGCTGTCCACCTGCTCGGATCATTACGCCGCCGCCAAGCATCAGCGCATCCCGAATATGTCGGGTGCCGGAAGCTGCCTCGCCGGGCTGGGTAAAGTTTGACATCTGGGTCGTGTTAGTGCGGAAGCTCAAAGCCGTCCATGCCTTTCGCCGGGCCGTTTCCGGTGTATGCGGGCCAGCAAACCGATCACGGAGCATCACTTGCATATGACCTCCCCGATCAACGACGGCAACCGCGACCTGAAATGATTTGGCGCTGCAAGCTTTCAAAGTGGCTTGCGCAACCTTGAGAGCTGCCTCGGGCGTCAAGGACTTTGTAGCAAACATTGGTGAAGGGTCCTGAGCTTGCACGGGGATGGAAGTTGCAGATATTGTCAGAGCTATTATTCCATAAAGTATTGGTTTGAAATTCATCGGTTCCTTCTCCGGATTTACTAATTTCTTTAAAATATTTAGTTTGTCGGACGTCCAACTGGGTCTAGGAAACCGATCTTTTCAATATCTCTCCGAGCAAGTCCCCAAAAAAAGGCATCTCCCGAATAACCAAAAATCCGCTCGGCTTCCTTCCCGTGGTGCATGACAACAAGCGTCGGGCTGAAGGCAACGCCCTTTATTCTGCTTAAATCCTGTGGGATCTTATCGTACAGGTCGACCCACCACAGAGGGACGAGCGCCAGAGAAAAAACACGACTTCGACCCAAGAATCGCGCATCTGCCTTCTGACGAAAGAGTGTGCCCAAGAAACCCATCTGCCGCTTGCTGATCTCCCTCTTAAATGCCATATTATTTGTGTAAAATAGTCAAGTTAGAGCGCTGTTACAATACTTGATAGCCGGGAACGGTAATTATTATAAGGCGTTGTAATTATGGAAGAATTACCTGTCGGAACCCTTGTTGCGTCGCTCGGTTTTGTCATGGGAATCATTTTTGGTGCGACAGCTCACCGGACAAATTTCTGCACCATGGGCGCCTTGTCCGATATAGTCTCTATGGGAAGCTGGAACAGGTTCCGTGCGTGGCTGCTGGCCATCTCTGTCGCCATTCTTTTTAGCCAGTTGATGCATCTGAATGGCCTGATCGATCTGAACAAATCCATCTATTTGACAACCAATTTTGGCTGGGCGGGCGCGATCATTGGCGGATTGATGTTCGGGTTTGGCATGACCCTCGCCGGCGGCTGCGGCAACAAAACTCTGGTTCGACTGGGCGCCGGCAACATGAAATCTATCGTTGTATTCCTAATTCTCGGCCTTTTTGCCTATATGACACTTCGCGGTTTTATCGGACCGGCACGACTTCAATTGGAAGCCTTGACAGTTATCGATTTGAAGGAAAGCGGTTTTGCCTCCCAAGGCTTGCCCGAATTACTTTCCGCGCTTACGGGCATTGCGCAGGACTCTTTGAGATGGGTGCTAGCCCTGGTCGTCGCAGTCGGCTTAATCACCTATTGTTTTATGGGTTCAGAGTTTCGTTCTTCGCCCCGCAACATCTATGCCGGCATTATCATTGGTATTCTAATTTCCGTCGCGTGGTACCTGACGGGCGTGATCGGCAATGACAATTTCGAACCGGTTCGGTTGGCGTCATTTACATTCGTTGCCCCCACGGGCGACAGCATTCAATATTTGATGACTTACACAGGCTCTACAATCAATTTTGGCATTGCCACTGTCGGCGGGGTCATCGTCGGATCGTTCCTCATGGCAAAATTGAGAGGAGAGTTTCGTGTAGAATCGTTTACCAGCTCGGTTGATTTTATCCGACATGTTATCGGTGCTGCAATGATGGGAACGGGCGGCGTACTCGCGCTCGGGTGCACAATTGGACAAGGCATCACCGGAATGTCGACGCTGGCCTTTGGGTCGTTGATCGCATTGTTGTCTATTGTCTTCGGTGGCATCTGGGGGTTGAAATACGCCGAGGAAGAAAGTCTCGGTGGTGCTCTTAGAGAAATGTTTGCACGTGGATGAAATGCATGCCCCCAAGACATTAAAACCCCTTGAGGCCGGCGTGCCGACGGCACTGCTCTTAAGTTCGGGAGGCTTGGCCCAGTCGAAATCGATAAACCAGGTGCCGGCGATAACCTCAAAGAGGTATCCCTCACGTCTTCTCGCGGGACGGTCAAAGCGTTTCTCCGTTTGGAAGACCCGAACAATTATCGAATTCGGAAACTATTGATAACCAGTGATTACTTTTGTGACGCAACTTTAAAGTATTCTCGATATGAAAACGTATTTGCGCAACACTCAGATCGAAAACTTGAAAAGTTCCGTATGCAATTTTTTTAAGCAAACGGATGCCGGGCTGCTTACGATCCAGCCAAAAGATTTTTAAAAAGTCATCGTGGACGCTGCCCAATCATGACGGACATCACGCGACGCAATCTCGGAAAGTTGACTGTCGGCATCGCCGCAACCGGAGCGGCATCGACTTTTACGGGCGCGTCGTCGCGGGCTCAGGAAGCACCCAATGTCACAACTTCCTTGTCCCGACCGGCTGAAATTCCGGCTTCGAGAGGACCGCGCGCCGTTGTTGTAGGCGGCGGTTGGGCGGGGCTGACCATCTGCCGTGAGTTGAAACGCCTAAACACCAGGCTTCAGGTGGTGTTGATCGAAAAACGAGAAATCTTTGTTTCGCACCCTCTCAGCAATCTATGGCTAGGCGGATTGATCCCCCTGAAAACCCTCACCCATAGTTTTCTGGATGCCGCGGTCTCTGGAAAGTATCAGTATTTCAATGCAATCATGATCGATCTGGACCGCACAAACAGACGAGTGACCACGGATCAGGGATATATCGTCTACGACTATTTGGTTATAGCCCCGGGCATAGATTACGACTACGGCGCCATGGGTGTTCGGGATGCCGAACAAGTGCAGATGCTGCGGACTCAGTATCCTGCCGCGTTTGTATCGGGTTCAGAACACGTAACGCTTAAACGAAAAATCAAAGAATTCAAAAAAGGCATATTCCTACTGACCGTGCCACCTGGCATTTATCGCTGCGCCGCGTCCCCGTATGAACGGGCTTGTATCATCGCCGCGCATTTCAAAAAGAATAAGATCCCGGGAAAAGTCGTCTTGGTCGATCCTCGTGATGCACCGGCCGTCAATGCCCAAGGGTTCCAAGCAGCCTTCGATGATCTTTATAGCGATCACTTGGAGTATATAACATCGACCGTGGTGCAAGGCGCCGATCCTGTGAAGAAAACCCTCGCGACGGATTTTGATGAAATAAAATACGAGGACGGCGCCATCTATCCACGAACGCGCGCCTCCCGGATTATTGAGGCGTTTGGACTTGCTCAGCCAAGCAATTCCCAAAAGGAAGCCAACATCGACCACTTTAACTATAATATCATTGGTGATGAGCGGGTCTACGTCGCTGGCGATTGCCGCCCCATGCCGTTTTCAAAAAGTGCTAGTGTCGCTATATCGGAGGGCAGACATGTTGCAAAAGTGATCACCGCGAGAATCGCAGGCAAATCGGTTACCTGGCAAACGCCGATGTCAATTTGTTATTCGATGGTCGATCCGGTTGGAAAAAAGGCAATCCTCACCGAGTCATTCTATCGCTTTGATAGACCCAGTGGGCAGTGGTCATTTGCCTCAAATTCCAAATCACATAACGACCGGTCTGACGAACTGGGACGGCGGAATTTGGGCTGGGGCGACGAGCAGTTTCGAATCCTCTTTTCATAGAAAATCAATACTTTTTTTTGTTACAATCCCGCCTTTTTTGTGTAGAATACGAAATCGGTGGGTATTGGTAGACCCGGTAAATTTCTGATCGTGAAAACTTGGATTGGCAGAATTTTCGCACCAAGATTACGAGAGTTTTTCGACATGTTGTTTTCTCGCATTTTGTTATTTGCACTCTTTTCAGCCTGTATTGGATTGGCACCGATTGTTGTATCGGCTGAGGACAGGATTCCTGAGCCCGTACAGGGAGAGGACGGCCTCTATAAGCACAACTGGTTCCTAGAGAGCTTTCTGGATTTAAAGGAGGATCTCGAAGAGGCCGCCGCCGAGAAAAAACATTTTGTCGTGTGGTGGGAACAACGTGGCTGCCCCTATTGCGAACGCACCCACTTAGTAAACCTGCGGATTCCTAAGATCGTCAACCTGATCAAAAAGAAATTCACTATTGTTCAGCTCAATCTATGGGGTGATAAGGACGTCACCGATTTTGATGGAAACGTAATCAAGGAAAAAGATTTGGCGCGCAAATGGTCGATCCGATTTACCCCGACCATTCAATTTTTCCATGGTGATCCGAAAAGGGTTGGAACAAAACCGGGTAACAAAGCCGAAGTCATGCGGGTCCCGGGTTATTTCAAACCGTTTCATTTTTACATGCTGTTCAAATATGTGGATGACAGGGCTTATGACAAAGAGCCCAATTTTCAACGTTGGCTCATTAGCGAAGGCGACGAAATGAGAAAGGAAGGGATAAATATCAACAAACTTATCTGGGCCGATGATTTAAAGCTGAAATAACCGGTTAACCGACCGCAGAGAATATCGGGAAGGTTTCCAGCAGCCAGTTTGCAAATTCGTTGATATCGCCGGTGAAGATCACGACCCCCGTCACCACCAACAGCGAACCGACCGCAATTTCAACCTTGTGCATGTGCTGGCGAAACCGTTTCATAAAATTCATGAATGGTTTGACGGCAAGTGCGGCTGCTAGGAAAGGAATACCTAAGCCCGCCGCATAGACGCCCAAAAGAGACGTGCCGTACATCACCGAGTCCCCCGACGCCGCCACCATCAAAACCGACGCCAGTATCGGTCCGACACAGGGCGTCCAACCAAAAGCGAAGGCAAGCCCGAGGATAAATGATCCGACCAATCCCGCCGGCTTGTTCTCGAGATGAAACCTTTTCTCGAAGTTTAAAAATCCAATGCGGAAGAGGCCCATAAAGTGAAAGCCGAATATGACGATGACCACGCCAGCAATCTGACCGAGCAAGATGGCATGTTGGATAAGTACGCCGCTGATCGCTGTTGCCGAAGCACCCAATATAACAAAGATCGTCGAAAACCCGAGGACGAACGCAAGAGCAGCATAAAACACCCGTCGCGAGGTCGATTTGTCAACACCGGTTTTATCGGTCAACTGCTCGAGTGACGCGCCACCTAAAAAGCTGATGTAGGCGGGAATAAGGGGCAATACACAAGGCGACGCAAAGCTCAACACTCCGGCGACCAAGGCACCGATATATGTAACCTGCATGAGTTCCACGCTTATTGTCTCCGCTTCTGTTCAAGTACCGACGACTTTGATGGCCCGGTTAGGTTGAAGATTGATAACTTTCTTACGTTCAATATATTTGCTAACCAAATCATATATCGCGGGACCTTTAGTTGACCGATTGACTGATGCCCAACCACCTACCGTATAGGTTTTACTGGCTTCGATGGGTTGGCCGGATGGCAATAAGGTCATTTCAGAGATACGCGCGCCGATTTTTTTCTTAATATCAATCCGGTAGCCCATACCGCCTACGCGCACCATGTCGCCACCCTGTTGGAAATAGGGATCGGGGTTGAACAGATTATCACCAACATCTTCGAGGATATCCTTGAGCTGTTGGCCGGTGAATTCGAGGCGGTAGCAGGCCGGATAGGTGATGGCTGTCTGGGAATAAACATCTTCCGCCCGGATATCCTGACCCGGTATCAATGTCGCGCCCCAGCGAAAACCAGGAGACAGCGATATCTGAGTGTCGCGTTCCTCAATTATGGCGTTACAAATCAAATCATCGAAGGTACCGTTGAAATTACCCCGCCGATAAAGCAAGGTCTCGGTCGTGCCGAGCACCTTGCCGTTGGCTTTGTCGTGCGGCTCACGAACCTTCTTAATCACTGCCGCTATAGCCGGATCGGGTTTTATCGCATCCGAGAAAACCGGCATTAGTTTATAACGGTACTGAACGATTTTTTTGTTCTTGACCTCGAGATCAAGCCGTCCCAAAAATTTGCCGTGGGAACCCGTCGCGATCAGAAGGGAGTTCTTCACCCGGACAACGCCGGGCACAGCATCATGGGTATGCGCGGTAAGAATTACGTCGATTCCCTTAAGCCGGGATGCCAGCTTACGGTCAACATCGAAACCATTGTGGCTGGCAAGTACGACAAGATCTACACCAGCTGCCTTAACCTTTTTGATGCTTTCACGAATTTTTTCCTCGCGAATACCGAAGGACCATTGTGGTACCAAGTATCGGGGGTTGGCGATTGGTGTGTAGGGGAAAGCTTGGCCGATGATGCCGATCTTCAAGCCGCCGCGCTCAAAGTAGGCAACATCCTTAAAGACCGGTTCTTCCCATTCCGTGTCAACAATGTTTCCGGCTAGGAACGGGAATTTGAGTTTTGCGATCAGTTCCTTGACCCGGCGCTGGCCGTAAGTGAATTCCCAGTGGCCGGTCATGAGATCGACACCCAGCGCGTTCATCACTTCAACCATGTCTTCGCCGCGGGATTCCAGCGCCGTGTATGAACCTTGCCAGGTGTCACCGCAATCAATGAGGAGTGTTTTCCCATTTCGATCGGCGCGGATGGCATTAATCAAAGTCGCCATTTGGGCGATACCACCAATTCTTCCGTATTCTTTCGACAGGGTCGTAAAATCGTGACTGGAAAAGGCATAGGCCGCTGGGGTGCCAGTCTTGAGACCAAATTTATCCAGCAGGTCCTTGCCGGTGACGTGAGGCGGTAACCCGTGAACATCACCGACGCCAAAATTGACTGAAGGCTCGCGGAAATAAAGGGGCATGAGTTGAGCATGGCAGTCGGCAAAATTTAATAATGTAACTTGGCCGACCGAGCCAAATTCGAGAATTTTATCTTGTGTAATCGTCTGACGGTTGGCTGCCGCCGCCAGACTACCTCCCCCAAGCATGGCTGCGGTTGCGGCGGAAACTTGAAGAAAATCGCGGCGAGTTATCATGGATTAGTATATCTCATGGGCCCCACCGAATGTAGCGGACAAAAAGGTGGCAATAATATTATGCTGCCGCCTGATTTCGCAGTTTAGTTCCGAACGGCGGGGGTTTCCCAATTAAGACCGCTTGCGCGCCACATCAGAAAGAGTTCTAGATTTGTGTATTCTTCGGAACCTCGCTTGTATGGAGTTGCACGAACTTGCTTGTTACACCCAATGAAACGGCGGTGCACGGAACCAGGCTTTTGCCATTTCAACCGGTACACCGGGAAGCCATTAATCATTCCTTGGCTCAGAACATTAGAGCGCGCCATATTTCCAGCATTGTCTACGTGGCAATTTGCGCAGGCCATATCCAAAAGACCGCGGCGCTGGTTATAGAACTCTTTACCTTTTTCAAAGAACGGTTTGGCTGGACCATCAATCTTCACGTTGACCGGCATTCCCCTAGATTGCAACTTGACCAAGGCTGCCATGCCGAGCATCTGATCCGATTCCCATTTCCAAGGTTTAGCTCCCATGCGTTTGGTCCGTTCACGATTAATTTTTACCTGAAGGGCAATGAGTTTTTTCGACTCGGGATCGTACTGCGGGTACTTGTTTGCAACCCCCTTCATCGCTTTGTTGACGTCTTGATGGCAAGAGGCGCAAGATTTGCCGGCCTTACCCTCAACTTTGGACCATTTTTCTTCTGCGAGATCGACCCACGTAAATGCAGGGTTGGCAATATCATCATCCTGCATATCCCGCGTCTGGGAGGTCATGTAAACGTAACCGCTAGCTTTGTCTCCGACCATATAGGCTTTATTTCGGGGGTCCGCGGCCCGTTTCTCTACCTCGGTCATTTCCTCGACGATTGGGGTGCAGGAAACGACCAGGCCAAATCCTAATAAGGCGGTGCATATATAAAGAGTACGATATTTCATCACTGGGTCTCCTTTGGGCTCCACCCTATAAGTTACGCGACCTTTATCGATTTGGATGTTGTAATCGATTTGCCTTTATCATCCGTCCAAACAAACTTGAAACTGCCGCTTTCGGTCACGCGGTTGAAGAAGGCAAAGTAGGGGTTCGCGGAAATTGCAGGATGCAGATCGGCGGTAACTAGCGGCTTGCCGTTAAACGTCACCTCTAACTTGTTGATAATGAAGCGTGGAATTTTTTTGCCTTTTTTATTTTTGCGTTGACCTGTTTCCATCTTATGGGGAGCCAGAGTTTTAATCTGGATAACGTCACCTTTTTTGGCGGAACTCGGAACTTTAACTCTGGGTTTTCTAGCCATTTTCAAACTCTCCTAAATCGATTAGCCGCCGCAGCCGCCAATGGTGACTTTTACTTGACGGGCGGCCCGGAATACCGAGCCGTCGTTCATGACAGCAACAGCAATCACATTCTGCGTCTTGGAAAGGCGCATACGCGTCGATACTTCCGCCCTACCAGAGGATGGGGTCAGATGGAACGAAGCGACTTCCGCATTCGGATTTTTTTCCGATGCCAAATGAATGAATTTGACATAGTCTTTTTCCGTCATTGGGCTGTCAACGTGAACTGTCAACGGCACAGTCGCACCATTTTCAGCAATATCCGGCATTTTCAATGTTACCTTACCGGACTTATAGGATGCTGTGCCGCTCAATTTCTCTATGAGCTTCTTCGCTGATTCGGGTGTGGCATCGGCGTCCGATGGCATTAACACCCCTGCAGTTGCAGCCGCGGCACCAAATCCGAATAGCTTCAAAGCACCCCGGCGATCCACCGGATATTCAATCTTGGTATCGATAGATTTAGACATGAGTTTATGTCTCCAAATGGATGGTGGTTAGTTCTTATCCTTTAGTGTTAGCAAGTAGGCGATAATGTCCTCAACCTCCTGCGCACTGATTATGGTTTTGCCTTGCCATTTCTTTTGAACGCGATGGAACCGAGCTGTTCTGTAAAAGGACGGCATTAGGGTATCCTCGTTGACCGCTTTTGGATCAACAATTCGAAGTCGAATTTCTGCTACATTTAATCGGCTGGCAACGCCATCAAGATCCGGTCCAATATCCCCGTGGTCCGCCTGCTCGGGTACCGGCATTGCGTGACAGGCCAAGCAATTGCCCTTCTTTCGGTTTATAGCGGCCGAACGCCCCTTCTTGGCATCACCCGGCTTACCAGTTAGCGATTTGGGCAACCCGTCTTCAACCTTCATTTTAGCCAAATCGATATCCGCCGACCATGCAGCCGTCGAACTCATCGATAAAACGAAACCGGTGGCAATGAGAGCCGACAGAATGTGACTTGGGATTCGTAGCGACATTATTGAATGCCTCCTTGACCTAGCGATAAAATCATAACCAGCTCTGTGCCAGTGAATAAAATTAATTTCAAGTCTCAATATAGCAAAAAATATTTCTCCTTAACAATTAATGGAATTAAATTAGAACAAATCATTCACAATTGATTAAATTCATGGAATATTCTGCTACAATTTTGAAATATGCAGTTTGTTTATAGACAGTACAAATTACTTGTATTAGGGGTCGCAGTATTTAGAGTAATCTGAAGGCAGACTATGGGACTAAACCCTTTCGACCGAAAAAGTTTCTCAGATTCCTGTCATGTCCCACAGTGGAAGCAGTGTTGCTGGGAGAAGCCAAATGGGGCTATCGTCAGTCGTTAGACACTTAATTTTAGTGCTCGGCATATTACTGGTGCTGCAGTCCGTATCAGTGGGTATCGTAGCCGAAGTGCCAAAAAGAGATGACGGTATTCACACCCAACCGTGGATTAGATCTCTGACATTCCTCGATCTCAAAGAAGACCTCACCGAAGCAAAAAAGGCCGGGAAAGGGTTGGTGATCCTGTTTGAACAGCCCGGATGTGTCAGCTGCAAACGGCTTCATGAAGTCAATTTCTCTAACAAAGAAGTGGTGGGCTATATTACCAAGAACTTCGATGTGCTGCAGATCAACATGTATGGCGACAACGAAGTGACGGATATGGATGGCAGCGTAATCAATGAGCGAATATTTGCGGAGCGTATGCGCATCCACTTCACACCGACTACTGTCTTCTTCGATGATCAAGGTAAGGAGGTGTTCCGCGTGCCCGGATACATCGGTGCAAAATTCTATAAACGGGCATTTGAGTATGTCGTCGACAAAGGTCCGCAAAAGAACATATTGTTTCCCCGATGGCAGCGAGAAAGAAGAAATCAAACATCAGGCAGTTAGGTGGTGCGGATTTTAATACAGGAACCAGTTTTGCAACGGAGGCATGAATATCAATCGGGATACCTCAGGGGTTAAGTGTGTATTTGGTTCCGTTCATGATCGAGGCTTAACGTTCGAGAAACGTACCAGTAGGGCGTTTTTCTCACTTCACCGCTTGCCTCATCTTGATACGTCATTGAAGTTCAGCCTGAAAGTTGTCCGGCCATGTTTCCAGAGGATATTTAACATCGCCCGTCACTTTCGGAACAGTGAAAATCCCGATGAGATTAGTGAATTGATATTGTTGAGCGGCAAGCCCTGAGGCTCGGCGGGTTCCATGAATTTACCGGTTCTATCTGAAGAAATTTGATTTGTTAAGTAAACGTTGGTCTAAACTTTCTTTATCCGGTTAGAATATACACTCACCGTCATGTGGATCGCTTTCGATGATTATGTTGATCTATACTTTTTTTTCGTCGTCAACCGATTAACCCAATTATGTAATTTGGGAGTATTAGTTTTATGGCTATTGAGATTGATACCAAAGGAAGTAATTGTCCGACCCCGATTATTAAAACCAAAATGGCATTAAAAAAAATGGAAGCCGGTGAGGAAGTTCGCGTCGAAACCACTGATCCAGCTTCCATCGTCGATTTCGAAGAATTTTGCCGAGCCACCGGTAATACGCTTGTAGCTAGTTCCGAAGACGCCGGTGTGTTCGTATTTATTGTTCGGAAAACGGCCTAGTTCTAGTTTCGTGAAAAGATCCGTTCAATCTGGAACTATCCCTCCTTAAGGGAATGCGGGACTGGTTAAAAAATTTCTGATATTTTCTCTGGAACTGTATAATTAAGTCGCGCCCAGGAGGTATTTTGAAATGGCCTATGAAAAGGTTTGGGAAGAGATTGGATTTTTTTCGAATGACCTAAAAACAGCGGCCTATCTGTACAAGCCCAAAGACTGGAAACCCGGCGATCCACCACGTCCAGGTATCACCGTCCTTCATGGCTACACCGGCATGAAAGATGTTTACGGCATGGATGTGCCGCAGTGGTTGTGGGAGGAAGGTTATTTTGTACTTTCGTTCGATTATCCCGGCTTCGGTGTCAGCGAAGGTGAACGCGGTCGCCACCGCCCACTGGATCAAGCGCAGAGCGTTTATGACGCGGTAACATATCTGCAAACGGTCGATGGCGTCGATCCTAGCCGCATCGCCTATTACGGCTCCAGCTATGGCGGAGCGCATGCGATTTGGTGTGGCGCCTTCGACGAACGTGTGAAGGTAATCGTATCCGCCGTCATGGTATCGAACGGCGAACGTTGGATGAAATCCGTACGCCGCCCCCATGAATGGCAGGACTTTAAAGAAAAGGTTGATGAAGCAGAACGCAAAAGAGTGCTAACAGGTGAAAAAACAATGGTACCGCTTGTGGAAATAATGTTGACGGATCCTCACACTCAGATGGTAGTCGAAAAGTTCCACGCGAAAAGTGGCCGCTTCAATCCGGAATACGATCTCGAAAGTGCGGCGGCAAATA
>Ga0315339_1002654_pt1 | contig 13319 bp, 12 predicted proteins | sample ASW17metaG_FD_204514 | JGI IMG/M metagenome (GOLD analysis project Ga0315339, IMG submission 204514) | Ammonia-oxidizing marine archaeal communities from Pacific Ocean, United States - ASW #17 | ecosystem: Environmental > Aquatic > Marine > Oceanic | place: USA: California | collected 2016-12-05
TTTGAACTAGTCAACCGCAATGACATCGGCCTCCCAACAGGGTTTACTGATACGATCCTCGTCAAGGCGACGGAGCGCGTTGACCTGTCCGACTTCGAGACCCGTACATCTGTACTAGGCAGTTGGACTGCCGATTCTGGCCTGATTACACGGTTTGTTGCAGGGAAGGCGAACGGACAAGTCGTTATTGCCTTCATCGAGTCCTCAGATCTTGACACGTCTCGTGATGCCGATGAGCTCCTCACCCGGATTCGGCTCTTGGGTAGCTGACCAGGTGTCGAGCATACTCGGGCACTCCCAAATCGGTGTCATCCACGACCACTACCGGCACATGCAGTGTCACGAGAAGCGCAAGGCGATGAACACCCGAGCGGGACTCGGCACCTAGACCGGCACTGTGACCGTAGCCATGAGAGATAGAGAGGCGCAGGATGAAGCGAGCTCTCGACCGATGCGCTTGATTACGCCTACTACCTACAGAGAAGGAGGGCGATAGCATGCTTGGAATCGGGTTCTTCTTCGCACTTTTGTCCTCAGCCAGCCTAGGCCTGACTGTTGTGGCCATCCGCCGAGGCGTTCTTAAAGGCTCGCCGGCCATCGCCACTCTGATCACGGTGCTGATTGGGGTTCCTTTGTTCGCCTTGGCTGCCGCTGTGACGGGCCAACTATTCCGGGCAAGCGCGATAGAGGCTGACGGATATGTTGCCCTAGCCATCACCGGAGTGTTGCAAATGGCCATTGGTCGTTACAGCTTCTATCGCTCGATCCAGGCTATGGGCGGGAACCAAGCGGAGCTATTCCAAGCGTTGCAAGTACCTCTCAGCATCGCAATCGCACTCGTGTTTCTGGGTGAGACTCTGGGCCCCAAGATTTCCCTTGGCGTCGGGCTCGTGATGGTAGGGCCGATTCTGTTGGTCCTGGCGAAGGAAACTCCAAAGGTCAGCGTGGGCTCGGAACCGATGGACAAAGGGTACGTGGCGGCGCCGCTGGTTCGCATGAGAGAGGGATTGTTGTTCGGGCTGATCGCGATCATTTCGTTCAGTGTCGGAGATGTACTAGCTAGAGGCGTTTTGGCAGACTCGGGCTTGGGGCTTGTTGGCGGACTGGTGATTTACCTGGCGGCGGCAGCCGCGCTCGTGAGTTGGGTTGCGATTTTCGGGAAACTTTCACAAATCAAAGAGGCATCAGCATCGGCAGGGACCCGCTGGTTTCTGCTGGCAGCGCTCATAGGCTTTCTAGCTCAAATGTCACGGTACGTCGCCCTTGCTTTTGCTCCGATTTATCTCGTAGTGCCTTTGATGCGCACGGTCCCATTGTTCGTGTTAATCTTCTCGTTCTTGTTGAATCGTCGACTGGAGGTATTCAGTCTCAAGCTTGTCGCGGGCGTGCTTGCGGCTGTGCTCGGACTGGTAATCTTGGCTTCATAGTGAGGCCTGCGCTCTAGGGGCGCAGATGGGAGCCTTCGGTACTCAATCGGAGTCAAAATCGGTAGCCGGGCAGCCGCCGACCGGAACGCTGCACAGACCCACTGCCCCAGGTCATACCTGGGCCTTGTCTCCAAGGCCCTCACCAAGAAACCTACATTCGAGAACGTCGTTGACCCAGTTTCGTATGCGGCTCGGTCTCGGCTACAGAACGAGACGTCGGCCGATTTGCCGCACCATGAGATGCGCTCCAATGCGCTGGTGGTGGTGGGCGGTACGTGGTTATCATTGGCCTTATAACGCCCTCGGCGGCCAACGATCGGGTCCGAGAAATCGGCGAGATTACGATCAAAGGACGATCGCATCACGGGAAGGTGAGAGATGCACCTCATCTCAGTCAATGTCGCACAACCGATTGAAGTCACCGGAACCCGTCGCGGCACCGTCACTACGGCCATATTCAAGCGGCCCGTAAGAGGCCACGTGATGATTCGGTCACTCAACCTTGACGGTGATGCCCAGGCAGACCTGGTAGCACACGGCGGCCTGGACAAGGCCGTTTACGCTTATACGCTCGATGACTACGCTTTTTGGATGGCCGAGCTGGGACGCGATTTTACCGAATACGGCTGGTTCGGCGAGAACCTCACAGTTGATGATGCTTCATGTGACACAGTCTTTGTCGGCGACACATTTTCCGTAGGTGAAGCGGTCCTTCAGGTGACCCAGCCTCGCATTCCATGTTTCAAGCTGGAATACAAGACAGGAATCCGCAACTTCGGTGCCCAGTTCAGGCGAAGCGGGCGGACCGGTTTCTATCTCCGGGTCCTCCAGGAGGGGCTGGTTCAGGCGGGCGACGAGATGCTTTTGATGAGCAGGGATCCTCGTGGCATCAGCGTTCGAGCATTGAGCGATGAACGGCACTTCAGAACCAAGACCGCTAAAGAGATGGAAAGCATCATCGCCGTGGGCGGGCTCTCGAAGCGATGGCGCTCTTTCCTCACCACACGCTTGCGACGGGGAAGACCTGTAGCCAAATAGTCATCAGCGGCGCGAGATTCGACGGTTCTAGATTTGGTCTTCCTGTGTACGTCCTGGCTCGCGTTCAAGTTCCGCATGACCGTTTCCGGAGACATTCTGCAAGTACCAACGATCCCCTCTCCCTCCGGTGCTCTCATCCAACATGCCCAATTCCACGCGCGAGGGCACCTCGCGGGCGCATGTTCCAATGCCAGACCAGTGGTATCGTCCATTCCCGAGCCAGCCATAGGTAATGTTTGGTGAAGACGAGGGCTTTTTCTTTTGCTTGAGAACTAAGGAGGGAGAGACGCATGATGAATGAACCAAGGAAGGAACCTTCTGGCCTATCTAAGCTGTTCACTTTTCCACACCCGGTCAACGAGTATGCGGCACGCAGTGTCGCCGCCATGGTTTTCACGCTTGCGATCGTCACCATCGCAGCAGATGCCCCGTGGCTTCTGTTTGCGTTGGTCTACGGCTTCCTTGCAAGGGTGCTGACAGGGCCCAAGCTGAGCCCTGTGGGGCTCTTTGCGACTCGCGTTATCGCGCCTAAAGTGCTTCGTCGTTATCGCGCAGTAGCGGGGCCGCCAAAGCGATTCGCCCAAACCATTGGGCTTGCCTTTTCTGCCACCGCGCTGGTCCTCGCATACGGTTTCGGCCTCCTAGGCGCCGCATATACAGTCCTGGGGGTGTTGGCGGTGTTCGCGGCACTCGAGGCCTTTGTTGGCTTTTGCGCTGGTTGTTTTGTCTTTGGCTATCTCATGCGGTGGGGCGTTATTCCCGCTGAAACCTGTGAACGCTGCAACGACCTGAGCTTTGGCCGTAGCGCTTCCTCGCAGCCGTAGCATGTCACCGAACTTCGTAATGCACGGCATTCCTAGTATCACGTAGGACGCCAAGGGAGATATCGATATGGCAAAGAAAGGATTCAAAGTATTCGATTCCGATATGCATATTATGGAGCCGCCGGATCTTTGGCAGCGTTTCACAGATGACGAGTTCCGCGATCAAGCTCCTATCGGTGTCACGTCTGAGAACGTGCGAGATCTCGGTACCGTACATCCGAGCGGTACCCAATGGGGATCCTTGACGCTGGGGCCTCGGCCTAGCCCTTTCAGGATCCGGGGCCACAATTACGATAAGAATCAGCTGTTGTATGCCGACCACGCTTCTCGAGGTTGGGGACCCGATTGTCAGATCGAGGCAATGAATACCGAAGGCATCGATACAGCGACTCTGTTCCCAACAAGAGGCCTCCACACATTGGCTGAACCTAACATGGATCCCAGGTTGGCACGGGCGTTAGCCCGGGCTTATAACGACTGGTTGGCGGATTTCTGCTCATATGCACCAGACCGGTTGATTGGCGCTGCGATGATCTCTCCTTTCGACATGACCGATGCAGTGGAGGAGGTAGAACGTACGGTGGATCACTTGGGCATGCGGGCCGTATTTATCCGATCCAACCTTATGAATGACATACCTTGGAACGATCACTACTACGACCCTTTATGGGACACCTTGGAAAAATATGACATTCCCATAGGTTTTCATGAGGCGTCCTCTTCCGGAGCCCGTCAATCCGGGCAGCAATTTGCTTCGAATCTGATGCTACGACGTGTCTACGCGCAGCCATTCGAGCAAATGATGGCTTTCGGGGCTTTCACTGGGGGAGGTGTCCTGGAACGACACCCTGGACTGAGGGCCGCGTTCCTAGAAGCCAACTGCTCATGGCTACCGTGGCTACTCTGGAGGCTCGATGAAGGGTACGAACGGGAATCGGATGCGTTCAGCCCCGAGCTTAAGATGGCGCCGAGTGAGTACTTCCACAGACAGGTGTGGGTCTCGGTGGAACCCGACGAAGCCCCAGCTCTTGATGCGATTTCCCGATATGGGAGCGATAACTTGGTATTTTCCACCGATTATCCGCACGGCGATTCAAAGTACCCAGCCGCGGTCTCTAGCTTTTTGGAATTACAGCTCGAAGACGACCATAAACGGAAGATTCTCTGGGATAATTGCGCGAAGTTTTACAACGTTCAGAACAATATTGTCACAGGGTAGAACAGGAGCTTAGTCAGAGGCAGTCGTAGACCGCTGCCTACCAGGCGGTGGCCTCGTGGAGCGGTGCGTCGTGGACAGACATATGGGTAAAGTCAATCTCAGCTAACTCTTACTCAGCAGGTTCTCGGCTCGAAACCGAGGAGCCACACCGGCCATTCAATCTCGTGGTCGTATGCTCCAAAAACGCCCCCGGCTTACTGGCCGAAAGCACTTGTTTCACGAGCGGGGCGAAAGGCTAGAACAGCCGGCCCTGGGGCTCGAGCCCCAACAGAAACTGACCGGCGGTCTCGTACTGCTCCATCCGCCCCTGGATCTGCTGGGTGATGGCGTGGGCGTCTTGGAACACGCGCTGGATGGGACTCGACTCGAAGATCGAGGTTGCGCCGCAGATAGCGTAGGCCATGTCCACGACGTCGGCCGATTTGCGGATTGCGTGCGTGCTCGCGAGACGTAGGCCGATGCGCTCCTCTATGGTCAACGCACCGTTATCGCAGGCCCCTTGCCAGAGTGCGGTCACCTTCTCGATAAGGTAGGCGTGGGATGAGCCCCAGAGCGCCTCAGCCTGGCCCACTTCACGCTGCGTGGCGCGTTGGTCGCGCAACAACACCTGCTCTTGCGGGGTCTTGCCTCTCGCGATCTCGACGGCCGTATCGAGGCCACGGCGCGCAACCCCCAGTGCAACGGATGCAAACCCCGCCGCGAACGCGAGGCTGCGCGGGATCAGGTACAGGGGACCAGCCTCTCGATGGAGCTCGCCTTCAATGAAACTGCGACCGGAAGGTACGAATAGATCGGTCACCTCGAAGCTGAAGCTGCCCGTGCCGCGTAGGCCGTTCACCTGCCAGGTGTCGATGAACGTCACATCTGCCGCAGGCACTAGCATGCTGAGCGTTTTCGCGTCCTCGATGCGCGCGACGGCAACGACCCAGGTCGCGTGGCGCGAGCCGCTGCTGAAGTTCCAACGCCCCGTGAGTTGATAGCCGCCGTCGACGGGGGTAACGGCCGCGTGTTGCGGCGGGCCGTTGCTCAGGATTGCGTTTGGGTCGCTCCAGATCTCTTGCGCCAGTGACTCGGGCATCAGGTTTGCCATCGTCCCGAGGACGTTGTTCTGGTTGAAGCACCAGCCCGCGCTGGCGTCGACCGTCGCGATGGCCTGGGTGATCGTTAGGTACTCCAGAAAGTCGATCTCGCCGCCGCCCACGGACGCGGGCACGAGCAGGCGAAAAAGCCCCTGGGCCGTCATCGCGTCGATGAGATCTTGTGGTATCTGCCGCGTTTCGTTGATGGCCGACGCCGACGCCGCAATGCGGTCGGTGATCGCTTGCACCGCTTCACTTCGTTTCGTCACCCGAGCCCTCCGCGTACCATGGGGAGTACGCCGGGTACCGTACCACACGGGCCTAGGGCCAGGCGGGGCCTCGCCATAGTCGCGGCGCGAGTGCGGCAATTTGTCGATGGAACTTGCTAATCGTGAGACCTCGGCCCGAGGTTGACGACGGCCCGCTGGAGTCGCACGAGCGCATGCGGCTGTTCTTGGGGCGGGGCCGCCTACAACGATGGACGCTGGGAACACGCATTGAATCGAGAGGCCGTGTACGATGGAGACGCGTAGTTGGGCCCGAACGCACGACTAACGATCTGCATGATGAGGGTGACGTGGACCGAGTGGAATCGTACCTGAACCAACTGTCCCATGTAGTCAGGGATATGCCGCAGGCCGACATCTGGAGCGCAATCAATATCCTCATGTCGGCGTGGGAACGGCAATCCATGATCTATACCATGGGCAATGGGGGCAGTGCCTCAACCGCCTCGCACATGGCCAACGACCTGAACAAACTCACCATCGTGGAAGGGCAGCCTCGTTTCAGGGCCATTTGCATCACGGACAACGTTCCGTTGGTGACCGCCTGGGCCAACGACAGCGCTTACCAACACGCCTTTGCGGAGCCGCTCCGTAACCTGATTCGCCAAGACGACGTTTTGATCGTCATCTCGGGCAGCGGCAATTCCCCCAGCGTGATAGAGGCCGTCGAGGTGGCGAACAAAGCATCCGCTGTTACGCTCGGATACACCGGCCTTGACGGTGGCCGACTGAAGTTGGTCGTGGACCACTGCGTCCGGGTGCCGACCAACTGGATCGTTCAGCAAGAGGACGCGCACCTGATCCTGAACCACTGCATCGCCACCACGCTTCGCGGGCTGATCGAGGAACGCGACGCTGCAGCGCACGATGCGACAGGTTCTGGCACGGCGGAGTGAACGCCGGCGGAACTGGGACCGCTGCATCCGGCGGTCTTCCTGGATCGTGGACGTTACGGCGTCCCCGACGCTTGCTATGCTTTCCGCCATGGCTGGTGACGACAACATGTTGATGATGGCGATGCTCAGCGGTTTCCTGGGCATTGCGGTGCTGATGTTTGGCGGGAATGCGGCACCGCCGCACCTCGGCGTGATCTTGGCGGGCGTACCATTTTTCTTGATCGGCGCCTACGGAACGCTGTTCTACTGGGCGCGCGGGCGATTCCGCTAGCCCCTTACCCAGGGTCGATGACGAGCACCGCGGCCCGGAACCATGGGCGCAACAGCGCCACACGCCGCAGCAGTTGGTGGTCCAACCGATGGCCAAGCTTAGTCAGCTGGTTATCCGGGTTCTTGAACAACGGCGATGACAGCGCCCCCAGCGGCAGCGACGCGAACCCGTAAGGGTAGTACCAAAACCCCCTGAATGTTCGCTTGAACCAGCGCAGGTCGGCGCGCGTGATCGGCCGCTCGTCATCGGTGTGGTCCTCCTTACTGAACAGGCGGTAAGTTGCTCCCAGCACGTTGGCCCCCAACGGCTCGCGAAAGACCATCGTGCCGCCCGCGCTCAAGTTGTCGCTCGCGAGCCGTTCAAGCGTTGACCGAAAATCGATATGGTGGAGCACACCTCGGCCATAGATGACGTCGTAGGTGCCATCGATGGGGTCTTCGGCGTTCATCTCGCGGAACTCGAGTCGCCCGGGGATCGCCAGGCTTGCGGTCTGCTCAATCTGGCGCCGGGAGATGTCGGTGGCGAGAATGGTTGCGTCGGTTTCCTGGGCGAGCCGCGCCGCGACGCCCCCGTTGCCGCAGCCGAGCTCGAGCGCCGACTTGCCCTGGATGCGCTTGGCGACGACGCTGAAGAAGAGCTCCTCACCGTAGCGGGCGTTGGGTCCGGCGAAGATGTGGGAGAAGACGCGGTGCACCCACGGGCGCCTCTGGAGGGCGTCATGGGTATCATAGGTCTCGCGTTCGCGATCGGAACGTCGCATGCGTCGAGCGTACCACGGAGCCTATAGCGAGTCCCAGATGGGCTAACAAACGCACCGCCTGGAAGGGGGATGCGATCGCGAGGCGTCCCACGTGGATACCGTAGCCGGTTGTAGGGGGCCCGAGGCTCGCCGTACCATCCATCGAACGATCTCGAGCGTTTTGGAACACCCATTGCAGCAGGTAGCAATCGCAAATCTCGCCGCCCGCACGATCCGTCCCGATTTTTTCCCGCGCGCCGTTGAAGCAACGTGGTTGATCGCGGCGTTTTTGGTGCCCGTGATCGTGTTGCACGAGCGCGTCATGATCGGCTTCATCCAGATGCCGAAGGTGTTCGTGTTTCGCTCGCTGGGGCTGGCTCTGATTGCGCTGATCATCCTCGAGTGGGCATTCACCACGTTCGCCGATGGATCGCGAGCCGATGTTGTAGGGGTACCACGCCGCGCGTGGGAACGTCTACGCGCACACCCTGGTCGCTTTATCGTGTACGGGGTGGGAGCGGTGCTGCTGGCCAACTTGATCTCGGTGCTGTTCTCTCCCGTGCGCAGCATTGGCGTGTGGGGCATCGACCCGGGCTGGGACACCTACGGGGTGTACAACGTCGCATTGCACCTGGTGTTTTTCAGTGTGATCGCGTCACGCTTACGCACCCACGACCAGATCGAGAGGCTCATCTGGACGTTCACCGCGGCCTCGATCGTGGTGAGTATTTATGGAGTTGCCCAGCATTTCGGAATCGACCCCTTGCGGAACGAATCGATCCCAGCAGAGCGGGCAGGGCTGACGTTCGGGAATCCGATTTTCGGCGCCGCCTATCTCATCCTTACAGTGCCGCTCACGCTTGCGGTATTCATGCCGTATCGCAACCGAATGATGCCGGTAACGCACGTTTGGATCGCCGCAGGGCTTATTGCCGTCCAGCTCACTGCGGTTGCGTTCACGTTCAGCCGTGGTCCGTGGGTCGGATTCGCTTTTGGTTCGATTGCGTTTTTTGCGGCGATTGCATGGGTGTTCGGCGTGCGGGAGGCGCGCCGATCCATTGCCATCATGGCGGTCGCCGTGATCGTTGTGATCATCATGAATTTGATACCGGTACGGAACGCGCCTGAATCGAACTTTACCTTTGGTGAGACGGTGACCAGCATCGGCCCCGACATCGCTGGCGGCTTGAACAACCGCTGGACCATCTGGAAGACGTCCATTGACGTCTTCTTGACGAGTCCGTGGGTTGATGCGGAGCAAAATCCGGACATTCCCGCGCTCAGCGTGCCATGGCTTCGCCCGGTGGTGGGGTATGGGCCGGATATGTTCGGGTACGCCTATCCGTTGGCTGGGGACACGGTTTACACCCGAGAGCTGGCGAGCCACGGCCATAATTTCATTATCCACACCGCAGTCGAGTTGGGGCTTCTCGGAGTCGCCGCCTACCTATTTTTGCTCAGCGCGGTGGGCGTCGTGCTCCTAGGCTTGCTCCGGCGTGCGAGGGCAGGCACCTACCCGGTCTGGTTCGCCTACCTCATTTTGGGCATGACCGGTGCGTTCGTTGCGCGAATCATCGAGCAAATCCCGGGCAAGGCCCAGATATCCGACTTCCAGCTTATGTGGCTCCTCATTGGGCTGGTTGTCGCAATGTCGGTTATTGGGCCGATCCTGGAGGCAGGCCCGCGGACCGCGTCGGGCCCACCCAGCGCGCAAGGCCCGCGGCGGCACGCTCGCCGGGTACGGCGCGAGCCGACACGCTCGAGGATCCTCGATCTGTCCGTGCCCCGAATCGTGGTGGCGGGGATCGTGGCGGTGGCCATCGGGGTACTCTGGTCGCAGACGGTCGTGAATGAGGTGCGTTCTGCCTTCATCGTTCGCGATGCTACGGATGCCGTTGAGCAAGGAGAGGTTGAGGAGGCGATAAACCACTACCGACACGCCATCGAAGTATCGCCGACCGGACCGATAGGTCGGTTGAACCTTGGCCAGCTTTACATGGATTTGGCGCTCGGCGCCGAGCAGGAACTGGATCAGCGTGCCGATTTGCTGCAGGAAGCTATAGCAATGGTCGTGCCAATCTTTAGGCGTAACCCGCTGGAGCACCGAGCGTGGTCACGCGTGGGGGAATTCCACCGGGAGCTCGCCGCGATGGCGCCGGGGCAGGCAGCAGATGCGATCTACCGTAACCAGGTGCTGGTCAATCTCATGCCCGGATTCTGGCAGGCACGCACAGCGCTGGCATGGTCGCTGGTGCAGCTGGACCAATTCGAGGATGGCTTGCGGGTAGTCCAAGAGGCCAAGGACATCCAGGTCCTCAAATCGGCGGGCGCGTACCTGGCGTACTACATCCAGGGCGCGGCGCTTAGAGAACTAGGTCAAGCGGACGAGGCGCGGGCGGCCGCACATTGCTCAATCGCCTACAACCCCACGAATCAGGCGATTGATTTGTTGCGGATGCTGGGTGAGGATGTCGGTTCTGAGATTATGCTGACGGATGCGGATTATGAGATCTGTCCTGAGGTAGCGCCGGAGGGTTGATTGGCCGAAGAACCGTTGATCCTTGACGACGCTTGCCTTGAGCGGCGTGGCCGCTACAAGCGTGCATACGATTTGCTGATTCTGGCAGCGGCACACTTGTTTCCGCCGTTGACTATTTTGTGGTTGCTGCTATGGACGTTTATCCCGGCGTTGATCTGGCTCGGGGACCGCGGCCCAGTATTCTATCGTCAGGAACGCCTTGGCAAAAACGGCAAGGTATTTTCTGTGCTGAAGTTCCGGACGATGGTTCCCGACGCCGAGCAGCTAACCGGGGCGGTTTGGGCGACGGCAGACGATCCACGCATTACCAAGGTTGGTCGGTGGCTCCGCGCATCAGCACTCGACGAGCTTCCCCAAGTGTTGAACATCCTTAGCGGTGACATGAGTTTTGTGGGCCCGCGTGCTGAGCGCCCGGAATTGCATGCTCAATTCGTTGAGCAAGAACCATTGTTCAAGCAGCGCATCCGCGTCCGCCCGGGCCTCACCGGCCTCGCGCAGGTCAAAGGAAGCTATGACCTGCCGCCCGAACAGAAGATACAGTATGACCTGCAATACTTGCGAAGCATGGGCCCCGTGGCGGACACCCGGCTGATGCTCGCGTCAGTGCGCAACACGCTGCTCAGGCGCTGGGACCAAAAGGATCATTGAGGCCATGGCTGAAGACAAGCTAGCGCTTTTTGGCGGGATTCCGGTCAGCACCGAGCCTTGGCCTGAGTCGAACACCATTGGCGCCGAGGAGCGCGCCGCAGTGCTTGAAGTGCTCGATTCCGGGGTCCTTTCTGGATTCCGGGCCGTTCCGGGCGATGATTTCTTAGGTGGGCCGCAGGTGCGTCAGCTCGAAAGCGAGTGGGCTGCATATTTTGGTGCCAGCAACGTGGTGAGCTTCAATTCGCTCACGTCCGGACTGTTCGCCGCCGTGGGTGCGGCGCGCATCGGGCCGGGGGACGAGGTCATTGTCACGCCGTTCAGCATGGCTGCATCGGTCACGTGCGTGGTCGCCTACGGCGGGATACCGGTGTTCGCGGACGTGGATCCACAGAGCTATTGCCTGGATCCACGGTCAGTGGAGGCGCGGATCACGCCCAGAACCCGTGCGATCGTTGTCGTCCATCTGTTCGGGTACCCGGCGGACATGGACGCGATCATGGCCATCGCGACGCGTCACCATCTGACGGTGATCGAAGACTGCGCCCAGGCGCCTGCGGGGCGTTTCAAGGGGCGCTACGTTGGGACCATCGGCCACATCGGCGGCTTCAGCCTGAACCGCCACAAGACCATCCAAGCCGGCGAGGGCGGGATGATGATCACCGAGGATCCAGAGCTCGCGGTGCGGATGCAACTTATCCGCAATCACGGCGAGGTAACCGTCGGAGAAATGGGCATCGACGATATCGCCAATACGTTCGGCGGCAACACGCGGATGACCGAGCTTGAGGCCGCGGTCTCACGTCAGCAGTTACGAAAGCTTGATTGGCTCAACGACGCTCGCATCAGCCTGGCCGAGCACCTCGACGGCGCGCTCGACGGCATACCTGGCATCGCGCCGCAGCGGTTGCGCAACGAGGGCGATCGGCACGTTTATTACCTCTACGTTATGCACTACGACGCAGACGCCGCGGGCCTACCCCGTGACCTGTTCGTCGAGGCTGTACGAGCCGAAGGGATTGAATTGCGGGCCGGGTACGTGAAACCGATTTATTTGGAGCCCATGTTCCAACGCAAGCGCGCGTTCACTGCCGGCCAATTTCCCTTCGTGTCGGAGTTCCACGACGCCAGGGTGACCTACGAGAAAGGCTTGTGCCCGGTCACGGAGGCGGCGTTCGAGCGTGAATTGATCTTCGGGAGCTTCGTGCGCTGGCCGCTCACGGGCGCTCACATGGATCAGATCGCGACCGCGTTCAGGAAGGTCATCGCCAACGGTGAGGCATTGCTGGCCGCGCGGAGGCCGCAGAGTTGAGTCGAATCTTGGCCGCGGCGGGCGACCCTGGCGGGGCTGCGGCGCTTATTCCGGTGCTCAGCGCGTTGGCCGTGGCGGGAGACGACATGTTTACCTTCGCCCGGGAACCCGCCGCCGGGATGTTCGAAAGCGCCGGGTTCGATGGCGTGGTGTCGGTCGGCTCCTGGCCAGAGGATGTCGCAACTGCGCGAAGGGTGGTGGGTGAGTCCGGCGCACGGCTAGTGTTGGCGGCAACCAGCATGAACCCAGGGCCGGACATGGCCGCGCTCCGCGAGGGCAAACGGTTGGGCGTTCCCGCGGTGTGCCTGCTGGATTCGTGGACCAACTATGAACGTCGTTTCCTGGCGCCCAGCGATCACGAGATCAGCGTCGCCGTGCTCCCGGACGCGCTATGCGTGATGGATGAATTCACCATAGTTGAGTTGACCGCGTTGGGGTTCCCTCGTGCAAAGATGCGGATCGTTGGACAGCCTGCCTTCGATGGGCTTGTGGCGGGTGCCGCCGCCGATCGCCATCCCGCGAGGCAAGCGCTTGGCGTTGGTGGAGAATCGCTGGTGGTCTTCTTCTCGCAGTCGATTGCCGAAGACTACGGTGCGCCGGACGCTGAGACGTATCGTGGCTACGATCAGGTCACCGCCGCCGAGGCGCTGTTGTCGGCGCTCCGGGAGGTATCGGACGACGCCCTCATGGTCGTGAAGCCGCACCCACGCGAGCGGGTTGGGCGATTCACGCACCTGGAGCGCGAGGCCGAAGAGCGCCTCCGTGTGGTACCTTCGATGCGTGCAGGCGATCTCGTTGCCGCAGCCGATTTGGTGGTGAGCATGACTTCCATCACGCTGGTCGAGGCGCTGCTGGCGGGGCGACCGATTATCAGCTTGCAGCCAGGGCTCCGTTCCGACGACCTCTTGGTGCTCAATCGCATGGGAGTCACGGCTCCGGTGGCTGATGTTGGCTCGCTGCCGGACGCGATCCGGGCGGGGCTTGCGAAAACGATTAGGGACGTGAGAGGGAGCTTGCCGGCGGTGTGGACTGACGGTAGTGGC
>Ga0315339_1002655_pt1 | contig 13317 bp, 11 predicted proteins | sample ASW17metaG_FD_204514 | JGI IMG/M metagenome (GOLD analysis project Ga0315339, IMG submission 204514) | Ammonia-oxidizing marine archaeal communities from Pacific Ocean, United States - ASW #17 | ecosystem: Environmental > Aquatic > Marine > Oceanic | place: USA: California | collected 2016-12-05
TGAAATTCATCCTAATATCTTAAAAAAAATAGATATGAAATCAGAATCTTTAGTGGGCTTTGAAATTTTTCTAGATAATTTAAAACTTACTAAAAAAACATTAAATAATCAAAAAGTAAAATTTACTATTTCAGATTTTCAAAAATCTGAGAGAGATTTTGCATTTGTAGTAAATAAGGATGTAAATGCACAAGATTTAATAAACGCTATTTTAAGTGTGGATCAAAATTTAATTAGCAATATAAAAGTTTTTGATGTTTATGAAGGTGAAAATATTCCAGAAAATCAAAAATCAATAGCAATAAATGTAACAATTCAGTCGTCTGAAAAAACACTTAATGATAGTGATTTAGAAAATATTAATAATTTAATAATCAAAACAGTTGAAAATAAAACTGGTGCTAAAATACGTTCGTAAAGTAAATGAGCACAATCGACAACATTAGAAACTTTGCAATTATTGCACATATTGACCATGGAAAATCTACAATAGCAGATAGAATAATCCATAGTTGTGGTGGTCTTACAGAAAGAGAAATGAAGGAACAAGTTTTAGACTCAATGGATATTGAGCGTGAAAGAGGAATAACCATTAAAGCTCAAACTGTAAAACTTAATTATAAAGCTAAAGATGGTAAAAATTATATTTTAAACATTATTGATACTCCTGGACATGTAGATTTTAGTTATGAGGTAAGTAGATCTTTGTATGCTTGTGAAGGATCAATATTGATTGTTGATAGCACCCAAGGCGTTGAAGCACAAACATTAGCAAATGTATATCAGGCACTAGATATCAATCACGAAATTGTTCCTGTATTAAACAAGGTAGATTTGCCTGCATCAGATTTAGATAAAACAAAAAAACAAATCGAAGAGGTGATAGGTATTGATACTGATAATGCTATTCCTTGTTCTGGAAAAACAGGTGAGGGTATAGACGATATTTTAGAGCAAATTATTGATATTTTACCTCCCCCGAAGGGTGAAAGTTCAGCCAACTTAAAATGTCTATTAGTTGATAGTTGGTATGATACTTATTTGGGCGTAGTTATTCTTGTAAGAGTTATTGATGGAAAATTAAAAAAAAATATGAAAATTAAAATGATGTCTACTAATCAAGAATATATTGTTGAAAAAGCAGGTGTATTTACACCAAAAGCTACTGACATTAATGAATTAAATACTGGAGAAATAGGTTTTATAACAACTGGAATAAAAGTTTTATCAGAAACAAAAGTTGGTGATACAATTTGTGACGCAACTAAACCATTAAAAAAAGCTTTGCCAGGCTTTAAACCTAGCAAGCCAGTGGTATTTTGTGGGTTGTTTCCAGTTGATAGTTCAGAGTATCAAAAACTAAAAGATGGTTTAGCAAAACTACAACTAAATGATGCAAGTTTTTCATTTGAACCAGAATCTTCATCAGCACTAGGTCTAGGGTTTAGATGTGGGTTTTTAGGACTATTGCATTTAGAAATTGTTACAGAAAGATTAGAGAGAGAATTTGATGTTAACTTGTTAACAACCACACCTGGAGTTGTTTATAAAGTTCATATGAATAGTGGAGATATAATAAATTTACATAACCCTTCTAGTTTACCAGAACCTACGTTGATTAAACTAATTGAGGAACCTTGGATTAAAGCAACTATAATTACACCAGATCAATATTTAGGGGCTATTATTAAAATGTGTCAGGATAAAAGAGGTGTGCAAACTAACCTAAATTATTCTGGTAATAGAGCCGTAATAAATTACGAATTACCTCTTAATGAAGTTGTTTTTGACTTTAATGATAGATTAAAATCAATGACTAGTGGATATGCAAGTTTTGATTATGAAATTATTGAACATAGAGAAGGAGATTTGGTAAAACTTGGTATATTAGTTAATGCAGAACCTGTTGATGCTTTAGCGATGATGATACACAAAAACTTTGCACAAAGAACTGGAAGAGAAGTTTGTGAAAAATTAAAAGATTTAATACCAAGACATAATTTTATGATACCAGTCCAGGCAGCTATAGGAGGTAAGATTATTGCGAGGGAAACAATTAAAGGATTTAAAAAGGATGTCTTAACAAAAATTCATGGTGGGGGAGCTACTGATAGAAAAAGAAAACTTCTTGAAAAACAAAAAAAAGGTAAGGCAAGATCTAAACAATTTGGTAGAGTAGAAATACCTCAGGAAGCATTTATTGGAGTTTTAAAGATTAATAAAGAGAAATAAAAAGTTATTTTTTTTTAAGTTTTTCAACTATCTTTAAAATTTTAAGACTTAAATTAAAACTTCTATCAAAAAATTCTTTCTTTGAAAAAAGCATACTGTTAAAAGCTAAATTTATTTGATTAGATTTTGAGACCTTGATTGTTTTTTTTTTATCATTAAAAATGTCAATATTACCACCTTGAAAGACTTTTTTTGAAAATATAAAATCAACATTAATAATACCATTTTCCCCAAAAATTCTAATATTATTTTCATATGAACTTTTAAAACCCCAGGCTAAATCAAAAATTATTCTATTTTCATTTTTTGCACAAATATTACCCATTATGTCTAATTTATTTTCTTTAATTATATTAGATTTTAAAATTTTAATTTTTTTTGACTCAAATAAAGTAAACATAGTTGATATAGGGTAATATCCAACATCATATAATGCACCACCACCTAATTTATTATTAAATCTAAAATTTTTTCTTTCTTTCAAGGGGATTTTAAATGCGCTCTCCACACGTAAAATTTTACCTACTGCCTCATCATTTATTAATTTTTTAAGTTTTGTAAAAAGTGGGTGATGCGTGTATTGAATTACTTCAAAAAAAAATTTCTTGTTTTTTTTTGCAATTTTTTTAAGATTATAAAGTTGTTCTTTTTTTAAACATATAGGTTTTTCACATATTACATTTTTATTATTTTCTAAAGCAAATTTACTATAATTGTAATGCATAGAATTTACTGATGAGATATACACGCAATCAAAATTATTATTGATGATAAATTTTTTTTTATCTGTATACCAATTTATTTTTTTGAAATTAAAATTATAACTTTTTTTATTTGTTAAAATAGAAACAATTTTTATTCTTTTATTAGATTTAATACTTGGCAGCACTTTTGTTTGAAAATGATTACTCAATGACCATATAGAAAGAAAATTCATTTATATAAATGATACTAATGTTCTTAAATGGGGATTGATTATTGCATTTTCCAAAATAAGTTCTTTAATTTGTTTTAATGTTAACCATTTATAGTCAGTCTCAATATCAATATTGTTTTTTCCAAAATGTTCCAAAACAATTCCAAGATTTCTTTTATTCCGAAGCCTACCACCTTCCTCAGAGACCCATTGTTTAAATATTATTTTACATTTATTTTTTAAGGGTGAATTAAAAAATTTTAAAAATTTAACATCTCTTCCTCCATGTGCTTTTTTTATATTACTGAAAGTTGCTTGAACCGTTGGACTTAGTTGAATAAAATTATAATTTCCAGGTTCAAATTTTGCGTTAACCAAATAATGGGGTGTATTGTTTATATTTTTTTTTAACAAACCCAAAATTCCCCCATCAAAACCTGGTTCTGTAAACATTGGTTGGTCCCAGCCACCCTTAACTTCTCTATTAAAACTTTTTAATATTCTTACACCTTCAACTTTATAAAATGATCCTGATGAATGAGATATTTGACCTTTTTTATCTATTTTCCAATTTTTACATTTAACTAATGGAATAATTTTTATTTTAACTTTAGATTTTTTAATTATTTTTTTATACCAAGATTTTATTTCTTTAGATGTGTGTAATGGATTTTGTTTAACATAAAGTTCATTTCTTAATTTCAAAATTTCTTTTTTTGAGGGCTTCATAAGACTTTCGGGTAAGGTACATGTGAAATAAATTTACCACCTCTTTTTATAAATTTTTTTTCTTTTTTAAATATTTCATCTTTAAAATTCCACGCTCCAAGAAAAGCAAATCGAACATTATCAGGAATGCCATTGTATTCAAAAATTGGTATATGAGTTCCAGGAGTAAATTTTCCAACTTTAGTAGGTGTTGTATCCAAAAAATAATCTATAAATTTATGATTCAAGTTACAATAATTTAACACTGTGCTCGATTTATAAGTAGCACCGTAACCAATTATAAGTTCCCCTCTTTTTTTTAATTTTTTGAAAATTTCAACAAGATTTTTTTTTGATTTTTGAACATTTTTTGAAAATTTTTTATAAACAGCAAGTTTATGAATACCAATTTTTTTTTCATTGTTTAAATGTTTTAAAACATTATTTGAAACTTTAATCTTATTATTATTATATTTTTTAAAATAAACTCTGTTTGAACCACCATGAGTCTTTAATTTTTCAATATTAAATATTTGTAAGCCAGCTCTTTTGGTAATATTCTTTAGCGCAATAATTGAAAAAACATATGCATGTTCATCATAAAATTGATCATAAGATTTATTTTTTAGCACCTCTACAAGTGAAGGGTCTTCAAGTATAAATATTCCATTATCATTGAGTGAATTATTAATTGCTTCAAAGGTTTCGTTGAGATCATGAATATGACTAACAGTGTTCGCGGAATAAATAACATCAAAAAGTTTGTTTTGTCTCGTTATCTTTTTTGATAGCTTCATGGTCCAAAATTCATCATATGTTTTGATTTTCATTTTATTTGTTATACGCGCCAGATTTTTACACGGTTCAACACCTATATTGTTAATTCTCTTAAAATGTTTGATAAAAACACCATCATTACTTCCTATTTCTAAGATAGATTTTGGTTTGTATTTTCTTGAAATTGATTTTGCTAATTTAGAATATGCCAGACACATAGTCTTTGATGCTGATGCTCTATGAGCGTATTTATCATTGAACATTCTTTTTGGTGAAACAAATTTTTTAAGTGAAATAAGTTTTGTTTTTGAATTAAAAACAAGTTCTAAATTATAAAAAAATTCATTTTTTGGATTTTTTAATTTTAAAAAATTATTAGTAATCGGGTGTTTTCCTAAATTTAAGAAATTAATTTTTTTTGTCATTTAAAAATTTTTTTTAATTTTTTAATATTTAAGCTAGTATCTTTACCTAACAATTTTTTATCTTTTTTTTTTAACTTATTTTTTTTAACTTTTGTATTTAATTTTTTTGCAAAATCATAGGCACTCTGTTTTTCTCCACCAATATTTATAACTCCTTTTTTATCTAAAAGTTTTAAAGTTATTTTTGCTGCTTCTGTTTTCTTTAAAAAACTAGTTAAATAATCTGTAAAAGCAGATTTGTGAGGGAAATAATCATCATTCATACAAATTCTTAATATTAAAGTATTCTTATAGATATGCATTGCACATTCACCACCAAGTTTTGACCATCCATATTCATTAACTGGCATTAAATAATCGTTCTCTTTATGATTTCCTTTTTTGCCAGGATAGACAAAATTTGTTGAAATATATATTAATTTGATATTTTTATTTAAACAACATAGTGCAACGTTAGCAGAGCCAATAATATTTGTTTCTATACTCTTATTTATCTCAATTTTGTGTTGAGACATTGGAGTTGAAAATGCTGCCGCATGAATGAAGTAATCTATCTTATTTTTAGAGATGAAATTAGAAATTGATTTTCGACTAAGAATATTCATTTGTCTTTTATTTGGTGTTAAAATTTTATATTTTTTGTTGATTTTTATTAAAGCTTTCGAAAACTTTCCATCACCACCCGAAATTAATATTTTTTTCAATTTTTATATTCCTTTAAATATTTATCTTTGGTTGATAAAATTGGGTTCTTAATTCCCCATTTAATATTAAAATTTTTATCATTCCAACAAAATCCAGAATTATTCTTATTAGAAAATTTTTTGTTTAATAAATATAAAATTGTATTTTTTTTATCTAAACAAAGATATCCATGAGCATATCCTTTTGGAATAAACAAAATATCATTTTTTTTTAAATTATAATAAAAGATTTTACCAAAATTTTTACCTTTATTCAGGTTTATTGTAATATCAAGCATTCTTCCTTTTAAAATAAAAACTAATTTTTCTTCATTCATCTTTTTATTAAAATGCATACCACGTATTACATTTTTTTTAGATTCAGTAAGAATACTATAGCTAAACTTTTTATTAATTTTTTTGGGGGTAATTTCAGTCAAATAGCCCCTAGTATCTTTGAAAAGTTTGCTAATAAACTTAACTGGTTTCATTAATTAGAAATAAGATTTTTAAGGTATTTTGAATAATCAGTGTTTCCACAAAATTTAATTCTTTTAATAATTTTTTTTCTATTAATCCATTGATTATTGAAGGCTATTTCCTCAATACATCCTATTTTGTAATTTTGTCTCTGTTCAATATTTTGAATAAAATTACTTGCACTTTGTAAATCTGAAAAATTTCCCACATCCATCCATGCTGAGCCTCGTCCAAGTTTTGTAATTTTAAGTTTAGTTTTATATTGATTTATTAAATCAACTATTTCTAATTCATTTCTTTTGGAAGGTTTTAATTTACTTGCGAATTCTGAAACTTTTTTGTCAAAAACATAAAGTCCTGTAATTATCAAGTTAGAATTTGTTTTTTTAGGTTTTTCGATAATCTTTTTAATATTATTTTTTTTATTAAATTCAACAACACCATAAGATGAAGTTTTGTTACTTGGATAAAGATATATATTACAACCACTTTTAAACTTAAACGTCTGTTTAATTAGTGGTGATAACATATTACCATAAAAAAAATTATCACCAAGTATCATAGCTATTGACTGGTTTTTAATTAGTTCTTTTGTAATTAAAAATGCATCTGGAAGACCTTTTGGATTATTTTGAGTTACAAATTCTATTTTAATTCCTAGATCATTATGATCTCCTAATGCTTTTCTAAAATTTTGTTCTTGCCCTTTATTTATCACAAATATGTATTCTCTTATTCCACACAACATCATCAGAGACAAAGGATAATAAAACATTGGTTTGTCAAAAATTGGAAGTAGTTGCTTGTTGATTGAATGTGTTAATGGAAACATTCTAGATCCAGTGCCACCACAGAGTATAATTGCCTTTTTAATCAATTAAACCTAACCTTTTGAAATTATAAGACTTATTAACATTCTTAACCCATTCATTATTCTTAATATACCAAATTATAGTTTCATTTAGTCCTACATATAAATTTTTTTTCATTGTGTATTTGATGTTCTTTTTAAAAAAATTTGTATTTAATGCATATCTTTCATCGTGTCCAGGTCTGTCTTTAACCATTTTTAAAAAATTAGTACTTTTTAGTTTTGTTAAATTTTTAGATTTCATTATTTTAAATATCAAATTTGCAATTTCTAAATTTGAGACTCGGACACCCGAACCTATATTCATTTTTTCAAATTTTTTCTTTGAAATAACAGATTTCCAAATCGCATTACAACTGTCTTCTACATGCATCCATTCTCTAATATTTTTACCTTTTCCATATATTGGTGCCTGTTTACTTTTTAAGAAATACGAAATTAAAGTGGGTATAAATTTTTCAGGAAATTGATATGGACCATAGTTATTTGTTAAATTTAAAATTTTAATTTCTGCACCATATGTTCTGTTAAATGAAGCTGCAATTAGGTCAGCACAACCCTTAGAAGCTGAATAAGGTGAAGAAGGATAGTATGTATCATTTTCCTTAAATTCTCCCCTCGTAATTGATCCATAAACTTCATCTGTAGAGATATGGAACAATTTAATTTTCATCTTCTTATAATACTTGCAATATGCATGAAAAAGATTTGAAGCAGAGTTTATATTATTTTTAATAAAATATATTGGATCGTTGATTGATCTATCCACATGACTTTCTGCAGCAAAATTAACTATATAGTCTGGTTTAAATTTATTAAGAATATTGAATATTTTATTTGAATCCTCTAAATTATTTTTTAAAAGCAAGTACTTTTTTTTATCAAAAATTTTTTTAAAATTATCTGGAGTAGAAACACTTGAAATTTTATCAATATTTAAAATTTTATGTTTCTTGCTAGATATAAAATTTATAAAATTAGTTCCTATAAAACCCGAACCACCTGTAATTAAAATTTTTTTCATTTATAATCTATTTTAGGTCTAAACCATGGTTTTTTTAATATATAAGAGTTATATAATCCACTAACTCTTGCAAAATACACATCTCTTTTTTTAGGATTTTTGATATAAATTATTATTTTTACCAAAGATCTAACAAAGTAGGGAAGAGTTGTAATAAATGAATATAGGTAACCCCAATGTTTTTTTCTATAATAAAATTTTGACCACATATAATGCCAGTTTCTATTTATTTCTATCGGATAATTATACTTTTTATTATGTGAACCAGAAAAGTTAGAATATTTTACAGGAACTTTATAAATTTCATATTTATTTTTTAAAAATCTTTTTACTAGATCGGCATCTTCATAATAAAGAAAAAAATTTTCATCAAAACCTGATAAATTTAAAAATGTTTTTCTTTTAACAAAAAAACATGAAATACCACGAGTGTTATTAATTCTAGTTTTTTTTAATACAAAATCATCTTTGTCTGAAAGAATTAATATTCCAAATTTATCATTCAAATTTTGACTTATATTTTGTAAATTATTTATTGCATTTTCCTCAGTATAATTATCGGGGCTACAAAAAAAAATATATTTTGTAATAGCTAATTTTGCCCCAAGATTTGCTGCTCTACCAAAACCCTCATTTCGATTGAGTACAACTCTTACATTTTTAAATTTACTTTCTATGTTTTTTTTTAAATCTTTATCCTGGGAATTATCAACAACAATTATTTTTGTTTCTTTGTTAAATTTTTCTATATTCTTTTCAACCAAATGATCACTTTTATATGAAACAATAATAACTGTAGTATCCATTAATTTTGTATTTTATATTAAATCTTATTAATATAATTAATAAAATTAAAACTGATATTAATCAAAAGAATTTATTATTTTTTGGAGAGGTGGCCGAGTGGTTGAAGGCGCACGCTTGGAAAGCGTGTAAAGGAGCAATCCTTTCATGGGTTCGAATCCCATTCTCTCCGCCATTAAATAAGCCTTTATTTACAGTCTTAACTACCCTTTTTTTACTTAATTAAGTGAAGATAAATCAGCATTTTTTATAAAAAATGTTATAATTTTTTTTTCCAAAAAATTAAAAAATGACAAATAAAAACACATATCAGGCAGACTCTATCAAAGTTTTAAAAGGTCTTGAAGCAGTTAGAAAAAGACCAGGAATGTATATTGGAGATACAGATGATGGAACTGGTTTGCATCATATGGTTTATGAAGTTGTTGATAACTCCATAGATGAAGCTTTAGCAGGTCACTGTAAAAATATTAATGTGAGAATTAACTCCGATGAAACTATTACTGTAAATGATGATGGTCGAGGAATTCCTGTTGATATGCATAAAGGAGAAAAAAAATCAGCTGCTGAAGTGATTATGACACAACTTCATGCTGGGGGTAAATTTGACCATGACTCTTACAAAGTATCAGGAGGATTACATGGGGTAGGTGTTTCAGTTGTAAATGCATTATCAGAAAAATTACAACTAGAAATCAGAAGAGATGGAAAAAAATATTTTATTGAATTTGAAAATGGAGAGGCAAAAGCACCTTTAAAAGTAATTGGAAAATCTAAAGAAACTGGGACCCAAATAACTTTTATGCCTGCAAAAGAAATTTTTTCTTCAACAAAATTTAGTGCCAATATTATTATAAAACGAATGAGAGAGTTAGCTTTTTTAAATAAAGGTATTAAAATAATTTTTACAGATGCTAGTTTAAAAAAAGAAAAAATATCTGAATTTAAATTTGATGGTGGTGTACTTGAGTTTGTAAATTTTTTAGATGAAAAAAGAGAAAAACTACAAAATAAAAATGGAAATGATTTATTTAAAAACCCAATTTATGTAGAGGGAAAAAAAGATAATATTGAACTTGAATGTTCATTAAAGTGGAATGCAAGTTATGCTGAAGATATTTTTCCTTATACTAATAATATTTATCAAAAAGATGGTGGAACACATTTATTAGGTTTCAGAAGTGCATTAACAAGGGTTGTTAACAAATATGCAAATGAACATAATCTTCTCAAGAAAAATAAATTAACAATTTCAGGAGATGACATTAAAGAAGGACTTACTTGTGTATTATCCACAAAAATTCCTGATCCAAAATTTTCTTCTCAAACTAAAGATAAGTTAGTTTCATCAGAGATAAGAATGATAGTAGAAACAGTTATAAATGAAAAATTATCTATATGGTTTGATCAAAACCCATCAGTTGCAAAAATAATTTTAGCAAAAGTTATTCAGGCTGCAATGGCCAGAGATGTAGCAAGAAAAGCAAGGGAGAATGTAAGAAGAAAAGGTGCCCTAGAATTAAGTGGTCTTCCTGGAAAATTAGCAGATTGTCAAATAGGAAAACAGGATGGTACGGAATTGTTTATTGTAGAGGGAGATTCAGCAGGAGGATCAGCAAAACAAGGTAGAAACAGGGCTAATCAAGCTGTTTTGCCTTTAAGAGGTAAAATTTTAAATACATATGTTGAAGATTTAGCCATTAAAAAAAATGGTAATGGTGATAGCTCTGAGCAGCAAAGAACAAAGGCTTTATCAAAAATGATTTCATCTAACGAAATAGTTACTTTAATAAATGCATTAGGCTTAGATCCAAAAGTACAAGAAATAGATTTAAAAGATCTTAGATATGGAAAGATTATTATTATGACTGATGCTGACGTAGATGGATCGCATATTAGAGCTCTTTTATTAACCTTCTTTAATAATAAACCGTTTAATAAATTGATTGAAAATGGCCATATATATTTAGCTCAACCACCATTATTTAAAATAAATAAAGGATCAAAAGGAATTTATATAAAAGATGAAAAAGAACTAGAGAATTACATAGTAAATAATAATAAAGAATTAAAAAAAATTAAAAAAGGTTCTAAAGAATTTATTAAAGAGTTAGATTTAGAAAAATCTAAAATGAATATCCAAAGGTTTAAAGGTCTAGGTGAAATGAATCCTGAAGAATTATGGAGCACAACTCTTGATCCTGAAACTCGTAATTTACTTCAAGTTCAATATTCTAAAGATGTTAAAAAAGATCAAAGTTTGATACATACTTTGATGGGTAATGATGTTGCATTGCGAAAAGATTTTATTATTTCTAACGCAATAAATGTTCAGAATCTTGATATCTAATAATGAAGTTTTTTGAAACTTCAAAATATTATTCCTTTAAAAAATCTACTTATATAAGTTTAAGATGGATAGCAGTGATTGGACAATTAATATCTGTCAATTTTGTCTATTTTTTTTTAAGTTTTAAATTTGATTTTATTACTTCAAATTTAATTATTTTGTTAGGAATTTTAAGCAATTTATATTTAATTTTTATTTATAAAAAAACTCAATTATCAGATAGATCAGCATTTTTCTTTTTAGTAACAGATATACTTCAGTTAGGAATTTTGCTTTATTTAACAGGAGGTGTCAATAATCCTTTTGTTATCTTCTTGTTAATTCCAAGTATTTTTTCATCAACAACTTTAAGCTTTAGAACAAATTTTCTGCTTGTATTATTAACCATAGTTTTAATTATTTTACTTACATTTTATTCAGAAGATTTACCTGGTCCTATAAGTGATCATTTTCATATAAGTCCATATTACCATTATTCTATTCCAGTTTCTTTAGTAATAGCTTCAATTTTTTTAAATTATTTTGCAATGACATTTGGAATACAATCTCGTCTGAGAAAAGAAGCATTGGCAAAAATGGAAGTAGTAATGGCAAAAGAACATGAATTATTATCTTTAGGCGGTCAAGCTGCAGCGGCAGCACACTCACTTGGAACACCACTTTCAACAATTAAAATTATAACCCAGGATTTGATTAAACAATTTAAAGGACAAAAAGATATTGAGAAAGATATAGAGTTATTATCAAGTCAAGTAGAGAGATGTAATGAAATTTTAAAACGTTTAAGCTTAAATCCAGTGGAAGAAGATGATTTTATTGATAATCACTCAACAATGAGAGATTATTTAAATGAAATTATCTCTTCATTTAAAGAGATAAGTAAAAAAGATTTTATCATTAATTTTGATCAGGATTTTAATGTAAAGAAAATAACAAAATCTATTGAAATAGTTTATGGTTTAAGAAATTTTATTGGTAATGCTAATAAATTTTCTAGAAGTACAATCTATATTAATCTTAAAAGTGATAGTGAAATAACCCAAATCTCTATTGAGGATGATGGCAGTGGTTATCCAAGAGATATTTTGTCAAAAATTGGGGAACCATATCTGAAATCAAATAACCCTCTAGAAAAATCAAAAATAGGTTTGGGTCTTGGTTTGTTTATAGGAAAGACGCTTTTAGAAAAAAATTTTGCATCAATAAATTGCGGAAATTCTAAAACTAAAAGTGGTGCTGAAGTTATTATAAGATGGAATAATAGAGATTTGTTTAATATTTAGTGGAACTTCTTTTTAGTATCAAACAAAGTGCTTAATTGAGATATCATTACGTCACCTAATTCATTTACATCAGTAATCTTTATTGCTTTGTTGTAATATCTTGAAACATCATGACCAATTCCAATAGCCAAAACTTCTATTTCAGTTTTGTTTTCAATAAATTTGACTATTTGTTTTAAATGTTTTTCTAAAAAATTACCTGAGTTTACTGAAAGGGTTGAGTCATCTACTGGTGCACCATCAGAAATAACCATCAATATTTTTCTCTCCTCTTTTCTTTTTTTTATTCTATTGTATGCCCAAGAAATTGCTTCTCCATCAATATTTTCTTTAAGCAAGCCTTCTTTAAGCATAAGACCTAAATTATTTTTAGCTTGACGCCAATGAGTGTCCGCACCTTTGTATATTATATGCCTTAAATCATTTAATCTTCCAGGTGTTTTAGGTTTAGAGTTTTTATTCCAAAGCTCTCTACTTTGCCCACCCTTCCAGTTTTTTGTTGTAAAACCTAAAATCTCAACTTTAACAGAGCATCTCTCAAGAGTTCTAGATAATATATCAGCACAAATTGCTGCAATTGTAATAGGTCTTCCTCTCATTGAGCCAGAATTATCTATTAACAAAGTTACAATTGTATCTTTAAAATCTAAATCTTTTTCTTTTTTAAATGAAAGCGAGTTGTATGGGTCCATTATAATTCTAGGTAACTTTGAACTATCAAGTAAACCTTCCTCTAAATCAAATTCCCAAGCTCTATTCTGTTT
>Ga0315339_1002656_pt1 | contig 13314 bp, 13 predicted proteins | sample ASW17metaG_FD_204514 | JGI IMG/M metagenome (GOLD analysis project Ga0315339, IMG submission 204514) | Ammonia-oxidizing marine archaeal communities from Pacific Ocean, United States - ASW #17 | ecosystem: Environmental > Aquatic > Marine > Oceanic | place: USA: California | collected 2016-12-05
CGCTCTCGATCCAGTAGGGTATCCGGTGGACACTGGTGCCTCCCTGCGCTACACCAGCAAGGGCGAAGGCCGGGAGCAATTTCCACATGGTGGCGGTCCGGAATGCTTCCCGGACCGCCCACGAGACCTCTTCAGGTAATCTGGAACCTGCCTGACTAGCACGCCCCGCCAGATCGAGACGGGCCGTCTGCCGTCAACCTCCAGCCCCATGTCCTCAGGCTGTCGCCGCAGGAAGATGGCTGACAGGGGGATCGCCATCGCCATGAACATCACGGCCATGATGACCCAGGTTGTGCGCCAGCCTACGCTGTCCAGCAGCCATTGGGTGAATGGCAGGAAGAATACCCCGCCGATGCCCAGCCCGCTGACGGCCAGGGCCAGGGCCAGACCTCTTTTCCGTTCGAACCACTTTGCCACCGGCACAGAGGTCATCATGTTTTGTGGAGCAGCCAGACCGGTCATGCCCAGGAGACCGAATACGGCGATGACCTGCCAGGGCGAGTTTGCCCGGCTCATAGCCAGTAGGGCAATGCCGATTATGGTCGCGGGACACGGGGATCAGGACGCGGGGGCCGTAACGGTCGATGAGGCGTCCCACGATGAAGCTGGAAACCCCGGCGGCCATCCGGCGGGCGGTGACCGCCCAACCCAAAAGACCGCGGCTCATGCCCAACTCGCCGCCCATAGGAATCACGAACAATCCAAAACTCAGATTCCCGGTGGCCATGGTCGAGAAGTTGACCAGCCACATGACCGCGACTATTACTCAGCCGTAAAAGATCCCATCGGGACGTGAATTTCTACCTACCTGCACATTACGCCTTTACAGCCACCCGCTCACCTTGAGCTTGTCTAAGGGCGCACTGGAGGTGGTTCGACAGGCTCACCACGAGCGGAAGTGAGAACGCAGATTGTTGCGATGCAAGTTAGATGATTCTAGAGCCGGTGGGCTTGGTCCCGATGATCCCGGTCTGCTCCAGCTGGTCCATCTCCGGCCCGGTCAGGCCCAGCAACTCGCCGTAGACGTCGCGGTTGTGCTGCCCCAGGGTCGGCGACGGCCAGCGGACGGCCCCGGGGGTGGCCGACATCCGCCAGGGAATGCCGGGGTACTGCTTGGGGCCGACCTGCGAGTGGTCAACCGTGACAAAGGTGCCTCGGTCTTCATAGTGAGCGTCTTTCAGGAGGTCTGGCCCGCGCAGCACTGGCCCGGCTGGCACTCCCGCTTTTTGAAGCTTCTGGGTAACCTCCGACGCTTCCTGATTCATAGTCCATTCGGAGATCACGGCGTCCAGGTCGTCATGGTTCTTGTGGCGATCCTCGGTGGTGGCGAATCGGGGGTCGTCGACCATACCGGCCGCGTCCATGGCGCCAGCAAGGATTTTCCACTGCTCTTGGTTGGTGGCCGCGATGGTCACCCAGCGGTCCTCTCCGGCGCAGGGATAGCTGTTGGCCGGCGCGTACCAGCGGGAGCGGTTGCCCAGGCGTTCCGGTTCCTGCCCGGTCATCTGATAGGCCAGCACCTCCGGTCCCATCAGGGCAACGGAAGACTCTTGCTGTGAGACGTCTATGTACATGCCCTTGCCGGTCTTGCGACGGTGGCGTAGGGCCGCCATCAGCACCCCGGCAGCGTGAGAGCCGGTGATCGGGTCGCCGTGGTTGATGCCCGACTTCATTGGCCCATCTCCCCGGTAGCCGGTCATATGGGCCATGCCGGATAGCTGTTCCTGGCCGATGCCGTAGCCCAGATAGCCCTTCCACGGCCCGGTGTTGCCGAAGGCCGGCATGGACACGTAGACCAGGTCCGGCCGATGTTTGCGCAACTCCTCGTAGGTGTAGCCCAGCCTTTCCAGGCTACCCTGACGGAAGTTCTCGATCACGACGTCACTGATGGAAACTAGCCGCTCGAACACCCGCCTGCCCTCGGCCTCGGTAAGCTCTAAAGTGACTCCGTACTTGGACATGTGCAGACAGTTGAACCAGCCGTTCCGGTTCCAGGGTTCTTCCCCCGGTTCGCCGTCGGGATAGGCGGCGATGCCACGGGCCGGACTAACCGGGCCGCGGTGGGAGTCGTAGACGCTGAGCGACTCCATCTTGATGATCTCCGCGCCCATGTCGGCGAAGATCTTGGTGCAGTACGGCCCCGCCCAGATACGGGAGAGGTCCAGCACCCGGTAGTTCTTGAGTGGCATCCTTTCTGGTTGTTTCTGCATGGTTAGGCCCTTTCGCTCTGGCCGGCCACGCCCTGTTGCACCAGGTCGGACACCTGCTGCTCGGAGTAGCCCAACCAGGAAGTGAGCGCTTGCGATGTGTGCTCGCCGAGCAACGGCGCGCGCTGGAACACCCAGGCATCAACGCTGTCTTCGGGCATAATCGGCGCTCCGGGGTAGGTCAGCTTTCCCGCCACCGGATGGTCGATCTCGACGAAGTATTTCCGGTCAAGAAGTTGTTCCATCTGAAGGATGTCTTCCATGGTGGCGACGAAGCTAAAGCCCAGCCCGCTCTCCTGACCGGCCTTGAAGATGTCCACTTTGTTGTTGTCGATCAGGAAGGGCAGCATGTAGGCGTCGACTTCGTCGGCGTGCTCCAACCGTCCGGAGCGGGAGGTGAAGCGAGGGTCGGACAGCTCTTCCCGGTCCATGATGCGTGCCATCTCGGGCCAACGGTGGTCCGGCCCGGCGATGATGCCCACATGGCCGTCCAGACAGGGATAGATGCCCCAGGCGGCCCGGCCGTAGCCCCGGTTGCCCACCCGGCTGTATTCCTGGCCGGAATAGCTGAACTGCATCAGCGCGTTTTCCAGGATGTTGGTGGCGTATTCCGCTATGGACAGGTCGATCTGCTGGCCCTCGCCCGTCTCCTCGGCGTACATCAGGGCGGCCATGGTGGCGGCGAAGGCGTTCTGTCCGGCGCCCAACTGGGCCAACGGCATTCCTTCTCTCAGGGGTTCTTGTTCCGGCTCCCCTGTGATGTTCATCAGCCCGCCCAGGGCGTAGAGGTTCAATTCAGACGCCTTCCAATCCCTATAGGGGCCGGTCTGACCGAAGTTGGAAATGGAAGTCACAACCAACGCCGGGTTGGCCTTTTGTAAGACAGCATAAGAAAGCCCCAGGCTGTCCATGCCGCCAGGGGCGAAGTTCTCAACCAGAATGTCGGCCTTGGCCGCCAACTCCAATACCACCTGCCGGCCCTCAGCCGACTTCAAATCCAACGCAACGCTCTGCTTGGCCGTGTTCAGATAAAGAAACCAAGCTCCATCCTCAGGCGCCGAACTCCCCCCCTTTCGTAAAAGGGGGCCAGGGGGGATTTCGGTATCTTCGCCCGAGGCGTGGTTATGGGAGGCAAACGGTCCCAACCAGCGGACCCCGTCGCCCAAATCTAGGCGCTCGACCTTGATGACGTCAGCGCCCAAGCCGGACAGTAATTTCGTGCAGTATGATCCGGCTATATAGTGGGTTAGGTCCAACACCTTCACCCCTTCCAACAATCCTGGCATGTAAAAATCTCCGGAAAATAACTGCCTTGGCAGCCGCTGAGATTGTTGCACCGGCAGTAGGGAATTGCAACCGCGCCTGTGCGTGCGCCTCGATTATGGTATTCTTCTGCCCACCTGCCCCGCGGGCTTAACGTCGCGCGTTTGAGATGGTAACGAAGAGCCCCTGCGGCCGTTGGAGAGAGAGCATTCTATGGAACGACCCATTTTCCAGCCGATAGGCACCCCGGTTGAAGAACTGGACACCCCGGCTTTGGTGCTGGACCTCGATGTAATGGACAAAAACATCCGGATCTTTCAGGGCTATTTCGCGGCCACTGCGGTCAAGGCCAGACCGGTTATCACCAGTCACCTCTGCCCCCAGATCGCCCGGCGGCAACTGGATGCCAGCGGTACCGGCGGCGGCATCGCCGTGACCACTCTGGGGGAGGCCGAAGTCTTTGCCCACTCCGGGTTTGCCAACATTCTACTAGCCAACCAAGTGGTGACTGCATCCAAGATTCGGCGGCTCTGCGCTCTGGCAGGTCAGACCAGCGTCGGCATCGCCGTTGATAACCCAGACAACGCCCAGCAGCTATCTTCAGGCGCGGTTGCGGCCGGTGTTGAGCTACGGGTACTGGTCGAGATCGACGCCGGCATGGGACGCTGCGGCATCTCTCCTGGCACCGAAGCAGTCGCTCTGGCCCAGAAGGTCACCGGACTGCCTGGCCTTAAGTTTGAGGGCATCATGGGCTCGGTGCCAGGACCGAAAGGCGACGACGACCCCGCTCAGCATGAAACCAAGACCCGCGCCAACCTGCAGATAGTCCTGGACAACCGCGAGGCCATGGAAAAGGCAGGTCTTTCGGTGCCGGTGGTCAGCGTTGGTGGCACCCACTGCTACGCCGTAGCCATCCAGATGCCCGGGGTGACCGAGGTCCGGGCCGGACGTTACCCGCTGATGGACCACCGACTCAAGTCCTTTCTTCCGGAACTGAATCCGGCGGCTAAGATATTGGCGTCGGTGATCTCCCACCCGATCGACGGTATGGCCGTGTTGGACGCAGGACACAAGTCGACCGCCCCCGACCAGGGCCGACCTGTACTCGAAGGCATTGGCGGCGGTATCGCCACCCGCTTCTCCGCCGAGCACGGCATCGTGGAACTGGAGGGCGAGGCCCAGAAACACCTGAACGCCGGCGACAAGGCTTGGCTCATACCCTACGAACTGGGCGCCAGCGTGAACCAATACGACTACTTCAGGGCCGCCAAAAACGGCAAATTGGAAGGCTTCTGGCCCATCTCAGCCAGGGGAAGATTAGCTTAAATCCCCCCAATCACCCCGTACGAAGGGGGGCTTCAAAGGTTCCCTCTTTCGTAAAGGGGGACCAAGGGGGATTTCGAACAGTATTCAGCAACGGATTTTCCCGCGGAAGTTTTATCGGAGTTTTATCGGAGAATTTTTATGAACGAGCATTACCGGCCGACACCAGGGACACCCATGGAAGACCTGGACACCCCTTGCCTGATCATCGACATGGATGACCTGGACAACAACATGGACGTCATTGCCGATACCTACCGCAACCGCAGCGCCAAGCTCCGGGGGCACGCCAAGAACCACAAGACCCCGGCCATCGCCCACCGGCAGATCAGGCGGGGCGGGACCGTCGGTGGCGTCTGCGCCGCCAAGGTGTCTGAGGCCGAAGTCATGGTCCACGGAGGTATTCCCAGCGTCTTCATAACCTCAGAGATCATCGAACCGATGAAGATCGACCGGCTCTGCGCCCTGGCCGACCAGGCCGAGATGTTGGTGGCCTGCGACCAAGCGAACAACGCCCGAGACCTCTCCAAGGGCGCCCAGGCCCGCGGTGTGGAAGTCGGCGTGGTCATCGAACTGGAGACTGGGCTGGCCCGCTGCGGTGTCCGGGATACGGATGAAGGCGTGGCATTGGCCAAGGAGATTGCCTCGTTGCCTGGACTGCGCTTTCGGGGTGTGATGAGCCACCAGACCATCCTCGACATGCCTGACCGTGAGGACCGGGCTGTGGAGGCCGCGCGCACCATCAAGGGCGTGATCGACCTGAAGGACGCCATCGAGAGTGTCGGCATCTCCATAGACATCGTCTCCACCGGCGAGACTTGGAGCTATGACGTCGCCGCCGACATACCCGGCGTGACCGAGATTCAGGGCGGCAGCTATCTGATGATGGAGACCCATTACAGCTACATGACCGAGTTCCATTACGCGGGGAAGATACTCACCACGATCATCAGCACCCCCCGGCCCGGCGTGGCAATCGGGGATGCGGGCGTCCGCGCCGTCAGCAGCCTATCAGGGATGCCCACGGTGTTCGACCGGCCCGGCGTGACCGTTGAGAACATGGACAGCGATCACTCGGTGTTCAAGGTCGACCCGGCCGCCAGCTTGAAGGTGGGCGACCAGGTGTTGCTCATACCCGCCCAGCAGGACGCCATGGTCAGCCGCTGGGACCGCTTCATCGGCCTTCGCGGCGGCAAGGTGGAAGTTGTTTGGGACATCCAGGCCCGCGGTTGTCATAACTAAGTAGCCATAATCAAGTGGTCAGAGACAAGCAGCGAGCAATACATAAATCCCCGGCACCCATGACGCCGGGGACTTTCTTTGGACCGGAGTAATCTATGAAAATTCTATTGATCGCAACCAATCGCCACAGGCGCTACATGAACAACCTCCAGGCCCAGCCCCTCCCGTTAGGCCTGGCCTACATCGCTGGATACTTGGACTCGGAGCGACACACCACCAGAATGCTCGACCTCATGTTCGCCGATGACTATGCAGGCGACGTGGAGCGGGCGGTGAAAGAGTTTCAGCCCGAGATGGTGGGTTTGTCGCTCCGAAACTTGGACAACGGCAGCAATATCAACCCTGAGTCTGTGCTGCCCATCACCAAGGAGGTTATCGACCTTATCCGGTCGATCAGCCAAGCGGCGATCGTCTGCGGAGGCCCGGCTTTCAGCATCCTCCCGAGCGAGTGTTTTGATATTGTTGGGCCTGACATCGGTATCTTCGGTAGCGGCGGCGACACTTTCTCTGACTTGGCTGACCGTCTCGAAAAAGGGGAGCCATACCAGGACTTGCCCGGCCTGGTGTACCGGGTAGATGGCAAGATCACGGTGACTGAACAACAATCGACTTCCGGCGTTATGAAGCCGCCGCGCCTCGAAGACTTGGACTTGGAGAAGTACGCCGAGGCAGGCTTCGGCATTGGCGTGATCACCAAATGGTTCAGCAACCAGCCCGTCGAGCAAAATCTGCGGCCCATCCAAGAGGTCGTCGCCGAAGTGAAGGACATGAAGGAGCGGTTGGGGTTGAGTAAATTCTTCTTCATCGCCAACGGCTTCAATGCGCCGACCAACCACGCCAAGTCCTTCTGCCAAGCTCTGATCGACGCCGACATGAACATAGAGTGGAACACGGCTTTGGTCCCACGGGATTGTGACCCTGAGTTGATCAGTCTGATGAAGAAGGCGGGGTGCGGTCTGGTGATCATCGGCGACCTAGTGGTTGATTCCCTAGATCCGGAGGACCTGTCCGTACGCCTGGGCGAGATGCAGCAAGTTTGCCGCTTGTGTGAGGAAGGTGGCCTGCCCTACACCGTCGGCCAGACCTTCGGCGCGCCCGGAGAGACCCGGGAGACCGTGGAGCAGAAACTGGCCTTTCTCCGTGGCATCTACCCCACCGTGGCCAACCTGAGAGTGGGGATTAGGATGCTGCCGGGGTCGAAGTCTGCAGACCAAGCGAAATCAGAAGGACAGGTCTTTGAAGACGGAGACCTGCTTCTGCCTGCCTTTTATATAGCTGAATCGGTGCAGGACTGGATTGTCGATCATCTAAAAACAGCGGCCAGCCGTAACCTCAATTGGAGCATTGACTGACCCCTGTCGTCCGTCTGATTTCCTAAACGAGCCGCTGTTAGTTTGTGCTTATTCCGGTACCGGCGCGAACTCGGCAGTGTTCATCAACAAAGTGTTCTGGGCGACCAGTAACCCCCTGACGCGAGGGATGTATACGTCGATCCATTCAGGGTCAGCAGCCACCGCGTCTTTGCCCTCTTTCAGGTGCTTCAGGTCGTTGTAGGCCCAGATGTGCGTGACTTGGTTCAAGTCGCCGACGTCGCTGTAGTACCAGCCGGCCAGCTTGATCCCGTGGCGCTTCCGGATGGGGACGGCGACCTCGCCGGCTGCAGCCATGTAGGCGGGGATACCACCGGGCTTGAAGGTGTAGGTGCGGTAGTCGAAGACCATCTTGTTCTTCCGCATGAACTCCGGAGTGCCGTCGGCTGGGACTTCGGCCTGGACCGGGTAGACCGGTGCAAAGTCCGAGGTGTTCATCGTCGAAGTCTTCTGGGATTCCACCAGGCCCTGGGCCTTGGGTATGTACTTCTGCGTCCATTCCGGGTCGGAGTGGAAGGCGTGTTTGGCCTCTTCCATGTGCTTTGTGTTCTCGTAGCCCCAGATATGCACAACCTGGTTCAACGCGCCGATCTCGCTCCAGTACCACCCGGCCAGGGCAACACCGTGGCGCTGACGGATGGGCAGGCTGAGTTCCTTAACCCCGGCCCGGTACTCGGCAGTAGCGCCAGGCTTCATCGTATAGACCCGGAAATCGTAGATCATCTTCTTCTCCTAAAATTCGTTGTTAGTTCTTGCCCTTGCAAGGGAAAGGTTGGGCGGGGTTCTACTTTGTGGCTGCCGGAAATCCCCTAAATACCCCTTTACGAAAGGAGGACTTGGAATTGCTTCTTCTGAAAAGGGAATTTATGCCGTGTGTTGCAGGACAAACTCCCCGATCTTGCCGATGGCTTCCCGAGCTTCGGGCAGGATTGGTGCGTAGTGATGCCAAACGTGGGGCATGTCTTCCCAGACTTCCATCTCCACCGGCACGCCGGCTTCGTTCGCCCGGTCCTTCAGCATAGTGGAGTCGTCCAACAAAACCTCGATGCTGCCCACTTGAAGCAGCAGTGGCGGCAGTCCCGTGAGGTCGGCATGGATCGGCGAGGCCAGTGGCGCCCTGGGGTCTTTACCTGCCAGATAGACCTTGGCGATCTTGAGTAGGCGCTCTTTGGAAACAGAGGGGTCGGCTTCCGCGTTGGTGGCCTGAGACGCGCCTGTGGACTCCATATCGGCCCAGGCCGATATGCAAACCGCAGCGGCGGGCATGGGTTCTCCCACGCTCCGCAAGGCGACCAGCGCCGCGACAACCAGTCCGCCGCCGGCCGAGTCTCCGCCGAAGGAAATCTTCTCCGAGGCGAAGCCCTGGCCCAGCAGCCACTGGTAGGCCGATACAGAGTCTTCCACCGGCGCCGGGAATGGTATCTCCGGGGCCAGGCGATAGTCGAGCGCCAGGACCTGCGCCTTGGCCGCCCTGGCCATGTGGGCCAGCATCACGCGGTGGGTGCGGGCGGAGCCGAATAGGTAGCCGCCGCCGTGGAGGTAAAGGATCACCCGGTCCTTCTCGGATTCGGGTGCGCTGATCCACTCTGCGGGTATTCCGTTCACGCCCACTCGTTCGGTCTCGATGTCGTCGTCCATGGGTAGGACCGACATGATCCTTTCGTAGGACAGACGGTCGTCGTCGGTGGTCTTCCGGACCTCCGCGGCCCTGATGCGGATCATCTCGAGTACGGTATCCAGTTCTTTGCTCGGGGCCATGTGCGCCTCCTGAGACTGTTTCTGATTGGAGGCATCATAGTGGCCCAGGCTCCCAGCCGCAAGTGCGCAGGCACCGCCTGGGTTTCTGGAGGATTTTAGCTCTCCGCCAACAAACCTGCGTCTGAAGTGAGAATCGACTGGGCCAGGCTTTACCCCAGCATTGCCTTCAGGGCGCGAGCGCTGCTGTGGGGGGCGGACAGCACGGGCACGGGGGACACTTTTTGCAGGTGGGCCAGGGCCGCGGCGAAGGAGAACTGGCCGAGCAGGATCACATCGACGTCCGGGGCCAGCTTCAAGACCTCTTCTTCCAGACGGCGTTCTAGACCGAGGAGTCCCTCGGCCCGAAACACTGTGATCAGGTCTTCGGCAAGACAGATTACCGGTTCAACTTCTTTCCCGGCTTCCTTGGCGGCCAGTGTGAGGTAGTATTCCGCGTCACGCAAAGTGGCCGCAACGGACGCGATCAACCCAACCTTGGGTCCGGCTTTCACGGCGTCGGCCATCACCGGCCCGTAGGACGATACCAGGGGTATGTCCACCAGGTCCTTGGCCGAGTCGACCACCGGGGCGTAGACCGAGCAGGCCAGGCCGATGGCGTCCGCGTGGTTGTCCTGGCAGTAGCCGATGAGATTGCTCATCCGGCGGCGCAGTTGGGGAGTTATCTCGCCGTCAAAATCGACCAGCAGGGCCTCATCCATGACATTGATGACCTCAGCTTCGGGGAACTCCTCGCCAAAGGCCAGTTGCACCGGCGGTATGGACTCGGCTATGGCGTGGATCATTGTTACTCGCATGTTGGTTCCTTGGTGATATCTATCTGGTTTGGGATCGCCATTTACAGCGTCTGGGCCTACCGGATTATCTGCCTGTTAGGCGTTGATAGTCGAAATAATCCAGTATCTCCATCAGTTCGCCGCCCCGTTCCTTCATCTCGTATTCCACGGACACCATGGGTTTGTTCACGGACATCAGCTGGCCCAGGTTCACCGGGGCGGCGTAGAGGACTAGATCGGCATCAGCGGCGTTCAGGGTCGCCTCTAAGTCGGCCAGCTGCTCCATACTGTAGCCTAGGGCAGGCACTTCTTCTTCCATGTGCGGGTACGTTTGGAAGGCGCTGGCGATGCTGCCGACGGCAAACTGACGGCCGGAGACGATCTCGGCGGCTCCCAGCTTGCGGGTGGCGATGGCCGGCCCCGTAGGCCATGCCGCCGTGGGTTAGGGTCGGCCCGTCGCCCACCACCAACACCTGTTTTCCCCTGACCTGTTCGGTGTCGGCAACGGTGAGCACTGAGTCGGCCAGCACAACCGTGGTATTCGGCCTGGTTGCGGACGCCACCGCCGCTTGCACCAGGGCAAGCTGTTCCGGGGTTGCGCTGTCCACCTTGTTGATGATGAGCAAGTCGGCCATCCGCAGGTCGGCCTCGCCGGGGTGATAAGTGGTTTCGTCGCTGGCCCGGTGCGGGTCGACCAGAACCACGTGGAGGTCCGGCCGCACGAAGGGCAGGTCGTTGTTGCCGCCGTCCCAGATGATTAGGCCGGCTTCCTGGTCAGCCCGGTGGAGGATGGTGTGATAATCGACCCCGGCAAAAACGGCGATGTCCATCTGCAACAATGGTTCGTATTCTTCTCGTTCTTCGATGGTCGCTTCGAACCGTTCCAGGTCTTCCATCTCGCCAAAGCGTTGTATCCTCTGGGCTTCCAGGTCGCCGTAGGGCATCGGGTGGCGGATGACTCTGATCTGCCGCCGCCGCTCCAGAGAGAACCGGGCTATGCGGCGCGTGGCCGAGCTTTTCCCGACGCCAGTCCTGACGGCACAGACCGAGATGACTGGTTTGCGGGACTCGATCCAGGTGCTTTCTGGGCCCAGGAAGCCGAAGCTGGCACCGGCGGCCAGGACTGTGGATGCCTTGTGCATCACGTCTTCGTGCGAGACGTCACTGTAGGAAAAATATACCCAGTTCACCCGCTCCCGTTTGATCAATGAGACCAATTCAGACTCGTCCAAGATGGGTATGCCTCTGGGTAGAGTGGGCCGCTGAGAGCGGCCGGGTAGGCTCGGCCGGCGATGCCTGGTATCTGGGCGGCCGTGAAGGCTACGACACGGGTCAATGGGTCGTTTCTGAAAACGACGTTGAAGTTGTGGAAGTCGCGTCCGACGGCTCCCATGATGATGACCTTGGTGCGTCTGTCGTCTTGCATCTAGTTCCTAAGTTTGAGAGATATAGCATTCGGCTAGCTCAGTCCCAGCACTTCGCCTTCGGGCGTGACATCCATGTCCAGTGCCCTGGGCCGCGAGGGCAGTCCGGGCAGGGTCTCAATACGGCCGGCCAAGGTGTAGAGGAAACCGGCGCCAACGGATGCCCGGATGTCCGTGATGGGGAAGGTGTAACCGCTGGGGCGTCCCTTCAATGTCTGGTCGTGAGAGATGGACAGGTGGGTCTTGGCCATGCAGATGGGCAGGCCACCCCAACCCTTAGACTCGAAGTACTGTAATCGACGCCGCGCCTCAGGTGACCAACTCACGTCGGCTGCGTTGTAAATCTTCTGGGCCAGGGCTAACACCTTGTCGTCAGCAGAGGCGTCAGCAGGGTAGGCGTAGGTGATCTGTGGGTCGCCTTTGGTTGCGTCAACCACGGCCTGGGCCAGTTCTTCACCGCCGGCCCCTCCTTGGGCGAAACCGTCGCATTCCACCGCCGCGTCAGCCCCAGCGTCCATGGCGATCTGCTTTACGGCCGCCAGTTCCTCGGGTGAATCGCTCCCGAACCGGTTGATCGCCACCACGCAGGGCAGGCCGAATCCCTTGACGATGCCCACATGATGGGTCAGATTGTCGCCGCCGGTGTGTACCGCCGCTGGGTCTGGGTTTTCCAGGTCCCGTCTGCGGACGCCGCCGTGCCATTTCAGGGCGCGGGCGGAGGCCACCAGCACCGCGGCGCTGGGCAGCAGGCCGCTCTGTCGGGTCTTGATGTGCATGAATTTCTCAAAGCCCAAATCGGAGGCAAACCCGGCCTCGGTGATGACGTAGTCGGCGTAACCCAGGGCCATCTTGTCGGCGATGATGGAACTACAGCCATGGGCGATGTTTCCGAAGGGCCCGGCGTGGATGATGGACGGCTGGCCTTCCATGGTCTGGACGAGGTTGGGCATCACAGTCTGGTGCAGCAGGGTCATCAAAGCCCCGGCCACTGCAAGTTGATCAACGGTTACCGGTTCTCCCTCTGATGTCTCACCAACGACGATGCGGGATAGCCTGGCGCGCAGGTCTCCTGGGCCGTCCGCCAAGGCCAGGATGGCCATGATCTCGGATGCCGACACGATGTCGAAGCGGGCTTCACGCAGCGGGCCGTAGCCAGAACCGCCGACCCCGGAGACTACCTGGCGCAGGCCACGGTCCGAGGCGTCGGTCACTCGGTTCCACATCAGACCACCGGCGTCCATGCCAGGGATCGAGCCCCGGAAAACAGCGTTCTCCACCAGGACGGCCAAAAGATTGTGAGCCGACCCAACGGCGTGGGCGTCGCCGGTGAAGTGGATGTTGATCTCGTCTTCGGGCACCACCCGGGCCATCCCGCCGCCGGTGCCGCCGCCCTTGATGCCAAAGATGGGCCCCAGGGTCGGCTCTCTAAGGTTGACGGAAACTTTGTGACCCTGACGGCCCATGCCTTGTGTTAGGCCGATGGCGGTGGTGGTCTTGCCCTCACCGGCGGGGGTCGGCGTGATGCCGGTGACAACCACCAGCTTGCCACGGTAGTCGGCGGGGTCTTTGAGGGCGTCCAGAGAGATCTTGGCCTTGTAGCGACCGTAGGGAATCAGGTGTTCCGGGTCTAGCCCAAGTTCGTCTGCGATCTTCGTTATCGGCTCCACATCGTCTCCAGTCGCCAGGGTTTGGCAGGTAGATTCGGCCGGCAGGACTGCCGGGGCATATGGACTATATGCCGTAGGTAGTGGTCGCCGTCAACCCTGGAGCCGCGCCTGAGTGGTTCGACAGGCTCACCACGAACGGATATGGTGCGAACGGACCGTTCGTCTTGAGCCCTGTCGAAGGGCGCGCCGCAGTCATGCCCAGCCCGGAAGCCGCCCCTATAGCGAAAGGCCAGATCCGCTTACCGCTGGGAAATCTCTTGCTCCAGCCGCTCGATATCTCGTTCGCT
>Ga0315339_1002657_pt1 | contig 13307 bp, 14 predicted proteins | sample ASW17metaG_FD_204514 | JGI IMG/M metagenome (GOLD analysis project Ga0315339, IMG submission 204514) | Ammonia-oxidizing marine archaeal communities from Pacific Ocean, United States - ASW #17 | ecosystem: Environmental > Aquatic > Marine > Oceanic | place: USA: California | collected 2016-12-05
TTTAGTTATTATATTTAAATTATATCCATTTCTGCCAATAATTTTTTCTGAACTTGAATAATTTAGAGCTGTATCTACAAAATTAATTTTTTTTAACCGTGCATATTTAAAAATTTTTGAAATTTCTTTTTTTTTTATTTTTGAATTTTTATAACCATAATGTTCTCCAAAGTTGGCACTACCTAAACATATTTTTTTTAAATCTGATCTCATTTATATTGGTAACTTAAGCGTTCGAATAACCGCCATCTATAATCAAATTTTGACCAGTAACATAACTAGATAAATTGCTAGCTAAAAATATTACTGTATTCACAATATCTTCTTCAGTTCCCATTCTTCTTAATGGCGTTTTATTTATATATTTTTTAATAAATTTTTTCGGCTGATTTCTAAATATTCCTCCAGGAGATATTGCATTAACTCTAATTTTAGGCGCAACAATGTTGGATAACATTTTTGTATACTGAACTAAACCAGCTTTTGAAATACCATAGGCTAAGGGTTTCTTCATATTGGTATCTTTGTAAAGATTGTAATCATAGCCAAGAAAAGAATAAATCGAAGAAATATTAATTATAGATGAGGAATTTGATTTTTTTAAAATATTTAAAAGTGAATTTGTGAGATAAATAGTGTTGCTTAAATTTAATTTTTCGAATTTTTCATTATAATAAGTCTTTTCATTATTTTGTTTTCCTGTTTCACTTGTTCCAACATAAGCTGCATTATTAATTAAAATATCAATTTTTTTGAATTTTTTATTTATATTTTTAATAAGTAAATCAATTTCTTTTTTACTTTCTAAGTTTGCTTGAATAAAAACTTTTAAATTATTATTTTTTTTAATAATTGTATCTGTTCCTATAATGCTAACACCAAATCTTGATAGCTTTTCAACAATTTTTTTTCCAATATATCCATTACAACCAGTCACTAAACAAACTTTATTTTTTAACTTAATTATTTTTTTTTCCATAATGTATGTATTACTATCTTAAAGTTTTTTTTCATTCAAACTAGACTAATAAATTTTTTTTTCATAAGTCTTGCAAATTCAAGGTCAATTAATGTATCAATATCAACTGATCTACTTCTGGGAACAATTACACCTCCAATTTTTCCATGGTGCAGGGATTTTTTTTTTCTTATAAAGCCACTTTTTAAAATATAAAAAAAAGTCGTCATGTCATATACTTTTGGAAGATTTTGTCTTGCAAAAAAAATTTTTTTAATTTTTTTTGATAGATATAGGTTATTGTTTTTTTTTTCTAACATATTATAATATGGATTTCTTCCACTCTCAGTTATTGCAATTACGACATCATGTTTTTTTTTTTCAAAAAGTTTGATACCTTTATTTACATCATATAGATTTCTGTTTGGAGATGTAGTTGGCAAAACTATTAAAGTCTGCTCATCTTTTAACTTCATTTTATTTATAAAACTTTGCCAGACTAACCATTCTGGAGTTGAATCTTTTGATAATAATTTTGATCTCAAGAAAGGAACAATAGCGCCACTTTTTTCAGCAATAAATTTGTATTTGTTTGAGTCTGTAGATACATAAATTGATTTAATACCAGGTATTTTTTTTGCCTGATAAATAGTTGACTCTAATAAATTATATTTTCCAATTTTCTGAATATTTTTATCTTTAATACCTTTTGAACCAGATCGTGCACATATTAATACAATTTTTTTTTTATCAATCATCTGTACCGTCTTTGTTGACTGTACGTCTTAATCTCCAAACATTTTTTATTTTTTTCCATAAATGAGGCGACCTAAACTTATTTAAAATCTTAAAAAATTTAGCTTCTTTAATATTTAAATAATCTAGTATTTCATTAAAGTATACATCTGGAAACTCTCCATCATATTTTTTTATCAGTTTTTTACCCTCTTCGAGTGTCAAGTGATCATTTCTTAATTCTTGCGATACATCATAAGTTGCTCTTCCTATACCAAACTTAATAAATGTGGTATAATAATGTAAATCATCAATCTTATCATCAATACTATTATATTTGCTATAGGTTCCCTGGGTTCGGAAAGGACGTGGTCTGAATTTACAATTTTCAACAGAATAATAAAAAGTTTCTTGGGGTGTCCATTTTAAATAATAGCCCAAATAATGTACTTCAATTTTTTTTTTTGCTATTTCTTCAGTTGTAGGTGGTAAAAATATATCAATATTTTTTTTTCTTAAATTAAATTTATTTATTAAATCATTTATTTTTACTCCTCCAAGAAATAAGTTATTGATATTGTTATAAGTAAAATAAGATTTATCTCTTAAAGATGAATTATTATCTGCTATTGGATTCCCGTGCTCAGCCTCATTTTCTCCAAAAAAAACTAAAGGAATATTATATCTAATCGCCATCTTGGCGGCAAAGATTTTTTGTCCTAATATAAAAGTTTGAAATGGATGCATCAAATTTTCAATCGATAGTTTTGTTAAAAGTCTCATTGTATATTTATGTCTTTTTGCGGAAATATTATCTACCTTGCAAGTACTCAACCAATTTTTGAAGTTTTTTAGTCCATAATCAGTATATAAAATTGGTGGCCACGTAACTGTGAGTGGATTCATACCATATTTATACTTTAATACATGAGTGGCATAACAGCTATCTTTTCCACCGCTTCCAGGAACAATACAATCATAATTATTATTATTGCTTCTATATAGTTCTAAAAGTTTTTTTAATTTTTTTTCTCTATTATCAAAATTTATTTTTTTCTTTTTTCTAGAATATTTCCAAGAATCAGAAATTCCATTCTTATCTATAAATAAAGTTTTTTTTTTTGATTTAGAATTATGATAAAATTCTATACTTGATGATGGTCTTTGATTCGAGATTAAAGTTTTTTTACAAAAAATTATTTTGGAAGGTAATCCAAATAGTGTTTTTTTTTTATTATTTACTCTCATAAAAGCTATTAATATTTTTTAGGAAATTAATTCCTATTTTCCCACTTTTTTCCGGATGAAATTGAGTTCCTAATATATTTTTTTTTAATATACTTGAACAGAACTTTTGATTATTAAAGCTTGAAATTGATAAAATATCTTTTTTATTGTCAGGCTCACAATAAAATGAATGAACAAAATAATAATATTTTTGATTTAATTTATTGGTAATTTTATTTTTTTTAAATTTTGAAAAATTTATACTATTCCAATTCATGTGTGGAATAAATTTAGTCTTACTTAAATTAAACTTTTTTACTTTGCCTTGTAATAAACCTAGCCCTTGGGTGTTTCCAAATTCTGAACTTTTTTCAAAAAAAAGTTGCATTCCTAGACATATTCCAAAAAGTTTATTTTCATCTTTTTGAATATATTCTTTAAGTTTTCGATTTAATTTGGATTTATTTATTGAATTCATCGCTGTTTTATATGAACCAACTCCAGGTAAAATAATTAAATTATATTTTTTTAGGCTCTCTTTATTACTAATTACCTTTGTATTATAGCCAGCTAATTGCATTGCTTTAAAAATGCTAAAAATATTATTTATTTTTAAATCAATTATCCCAGCTTTGATATTATTATTCATTTATTTTCTTATTTTAATTTTTTTTTTATGTAAAAATTCCTTTAAACTTTTTAAATTATTCTTAATTTTTATATTTTTATTTTGTGCTAAAAAGTCAGTATTTCCTATACTGCTTTTATCAAACTTGAATTTACCTAATATATTGTAGTGAAATAGACTAGAAATGGATACGCCTGAAATATTTGTTCTTTTTATTACATTATATATATGCTTAAAATTTCCAGCACCTCCATGGGCAATTAAAGGGATTTTGATATTTTTACCAACCTCTTTTATTAGAGTTATGTCAAATCCCTCTTTTAATCCCTCTCTGTTTACTGATGTTAGAAAAATTTCACCTGCACCGAGTTTTTCAACTTTTTTTGCCCAATGAATTGGATTAATTTTTATCAAATCTCTGCCATTAGATTTTGAAATGTAATAGTGATTATTTATTTTAATTGCTTCAATATTAACAACTATAGTGGATGAGCCAAATGTTCTTGCAGCTTCTGTTATAAATTGAGGATTGTCAATAGCTGCTGAGTTTATACTTACTTTGTCAGCTCCAAAATTTAACATCATTTGAATATCTTTAATACTTTTAATTCCTCCTCCAACAGATAGTGGGACAAATATATTTTTTGAAGTTTTATTAACAAATTTACCTAAATTGTTAGTTCCATATAAAGTTGCAACGTTATCTATGTAAGAAATTTCATCAGCACCATTATTATAATAATCTTCAGCAAACTCATATGGATTACCTAGAACTCTTAAGCCTTCTAAGTTTATTCCTTTTATAAGCAATCCATTTTTAATATCTAGTTTAGGTATAATTCTGATCAATTGATCATTACTCATATTTGGTGCTTAACTATATTTTTTTTAAGCCCATAATCTGTCCAAGTTTCATGTAAAGGAAAAATTTCTACTTTATATTTTTTTTTAACTAAAAAATTAATTAAATTTGTCATATCCTGATATGAATTTTTTTTTAAAAATTTTTTAATTTTTGGATTTATAACATATATCCCTGCATTTATTTTTAAATCTTTGACCGGCTTTTCTACTATGCTCGTGACTCTACTACCTTTTGTATTAAAATTTCCATAGTTTATGGAATTTTTTATAATCTTAGCACTAACAGTTAACATAGATTTCTTTTTATTGTGGTAATTTAACATTTCATAATAGTCAATATTAGAAATTATATCAGCATTTGATAAAAAAATAGTTTTGTTAAAGTTTTTTAGTAAACTAAGTGAACCAGCGGTCCCTAGTGGTTTCCTCTCACTAATATATCTTATTTTAACACCTAGTTTTTTACCATCACTAAGATATTTTTTAATTTTTTTTCCTAAATAATTTATTGATATAATAAAATTTGTAATACCTTTTTTCTTTGCATTAATAATTATATTTTCTATTAGTGGTTTGTTTTTAACTAAAAGCATTGGTTTTGGAGTTTTGTTAGTTAAAGGTCTTAATCTCGTTCCTTTGCCTCCTGCCATAATTACCATTGGCGTATCTAAGTTTAAGCTTTGAATTTTTTTTTTTGTATATATATCTATCACATGCCTTTTCGAATTTAGTAAAGGTAAAAAATTTATATCTTTTTTTTTTAAAATCTCATTAATTTTAGCCTGATCGAGTTTTTTATATGTTACTATATTTTTTTTCTTTGAAAAATTTTTAATTATATCTTTTGATGTAAAACCTTTTAATAAACCTCTTCTTATATCTCCATCGGTTATTGTTCCTTTAAAAGAATAATTTCTATCTAACACAATGGAATATCTATCTTTTAAATAACTTAATTTATTGATTGCATACTTTATAGACATATCTTCAAATAAAAAATGAACATTTTTTTTGAAATTATTAGTTTTCATTTATATTTATTTTTTGTCTGTTTTTTTTTTACAAGATTTAATATATGAATATTCTTTAAATATAAATAATATTATTCTTTAAATATAAATACTATAAAGTAATATTAAAATACCAAAATTAAAAACATGAAAGTATTGATAACAGGATCAGAAGGTTTTATAGGTTCTCATCTAACTGAAGAACTCGTTAAAGCCGGATATGATGTTCGGTGTTTTGTGCTTTATAACTCATTTAATTCTATAGGATGGTTATCAAAACTTGACGAAAAAATTTTAAAAAATTGTGAAATATTTTTTGGAGATATAAGAGACTTCAATTCTGTAAAAAATTCAGTAAAAGGAGTTGGTGCAATAATACATCTGGCAGCCTTAATTGGAATTCCGTATTCTTATAGCGCAACAGAAAGCTATATTGATACTAATATAAAAGGAACTATGAATTTATTAAATGCAGCAAAAAATTCGAATATAAAAAAATTTATACATACTTCAACTAGTGAAGTTTTTGGAACAGCTCAATATATTCCAATGGACGAAGATCATCCGATAAATTGCCAATCGCCATACTCTGCCTCAAAAGCGGCTGCTGATAATCTGGCATTTTCTTATTACAAATCATTTCAACTTCCAATTACAATCTTAAGACCTTTTAATACATTTGGGCCTAGACAATCTTTAAGGGCTGTAATTCCAACAATTATTTCACAGACATTATTTAACAATGGAAATGTAAAACTTGGAAATATAAATACTAAAAGAGATTATACATATATCGAAGATACTGTGAAAGCTTTTAGACTGGCAATTAATAATAAAAGAATTCTTGGAGAAGTTGTAAATATTGGAAATAACTCTGAAATATCAATCAAAGAAATTGTAAAAATTGTCAAAAAATTGACTAAAATTAATATAAAAATAATTTTAGATAAGAATAGAATAAGACCAGCAAATAGTGAAGTAGATAGACTTATAAGTTCAAATAAAAAAGCAAAAAAAATGTTAAATTGGAAAATTGAATTTCATGGAAAAAAGGGATTTGAAATTGGATTAGAGAAAACTATTAAATGGACAAGCAAAAATAAAAAGATTTTTAATAAGGATTTAATAAAGAAATATACTATTTAAAATATGTTTTAAATAAAATTATTAAAAGTTTAGATATATAAAGATTAATAAATAATCTAAAAAATTTTTAAAGAAAAATAAATTAGATGTTTTTTATGATTTATAAAATTGAAAAATGAAAAATTCCATATCAAATAAATATTATGTTAATGAAATAGTTAAATCTTTAAGAAAATTAAATAAAAAAAAAAAATATTTATTGCATGAACCGGCACTAGATAAAAATGATACTTTACAATTAAAGAAGTGTATTTCCTCAACATATGTATCTACAGTAAGCAAATATGTTAATTCTTTTGAAAAAAAATTGTCTAAATATACTAATTCCAAATATGTTGTTGCGATAGCAAGTGGTACTGCAGCAATTGAAATTGCGTTAAAAAGTGTGGGAGTAAAACAAAATCAAGAAATTTTAATTCCAAATACTAACTATATAGCGAGCACTAATTCTGTACTTAGAGAGGGTGCTATTCCTCATTTTGTAGATACAAACTTTAATAATCTTGGAATAGATGTAAAAAAACTATCATTATATTTAAAACAAATTTCTTACATTAAAAATAGTCATCTTATAAATAGAAAGACCAAAAGAGTAATTTCAGCTATTATTCCAACACATGTTTTTGGTAATGCTTGTGACATTATAGAAATAGTTAAGCTCGCAAAAAAATTTAAACTCAAAGTAATTGAAGATTCTTCTGAAGCCCTAGGAACTTTTTATAAAAAAAAACATTTGGGCACTTTTGGAGAGGCTGGAGTTATAAGTTTTAATGGCAACAAAATAATTACAACTGGTGCAGGTGGAGCACTTATTACAAATAATAAAAAAATTTATAATAAAGTGCTTCATTTATCAAAGATAGCAAGAAAGCAAAATAATTTTTGGGAGTATGATTATAACCAATTAGGATATAATTATAGGATGTCAGGAATCAACGCATCGCTAGGCATTAGTCAATTAAAAAAAATAAATAAATTATTACTTAAAAAAAAAAAACTAAATAGTTATTATATAAAATCACTTTCAAATCTAAAAAATGTTAAGCTATTAAAACATACTAAAGATTCGAGATGGAATAATTGGTTAAATAATATTTTTATTCAAAATATTGATTTAAAAACTAGAAATAAAATAATTATTGAACTTAACAAAAAAAAAATATTTGTTAGACCGATATGGAAATTAATGCATAAAATTAAATACTTAAAAAAATATCCCAGAATGAATATGAAAAATTCTTTAATTACAGAAAAGAGAATTATAAGCTTGCCGAGTAGTCCAAGTCTTATTAAATAAAATGAAAAAAAAAATAATTATATTTGGAAACGGCGATCATTCAAAAGTAGTTGCGTCAGAAATAAATAAATTAAATAAGTATAAAATAATAGCAAAATTAAAAAACAATAAAGAAATTATTAATTTTAAAAAAAAAGTGGATAAAAATACATATGGAATCGTTGCGATCGGGTCAAATTTTTTAAGAGAGAAAATAGTTAAGTTTGTGAAAAATTATTTAAATAATTTAAAATGGGCTAAAGTGATATCAAAAGATGCAACTATCGCAAAAAAAGTAAAGATTGGAGAAGGTTCAATCGTTATAGCTGGCTCTATAATAAATACTGGCTCAATTATTGGAAAACATTGCAGTATAAATACTGGTTCAGTTATTGAGCATGATAATTATTTTGAAGACTTCTCTGGCACTGGACCAAGGACTGTTACTGGGGGCAATGTAAAAGTTGGAAAAAGATCTTATCTGGGAATAGGATGTGTGATTAAAAATAAAATTAAAATAGGCTCAGACTCTGTAATAGGTGGCAAATCCTTTGTAAATAAAGATTGCAATAGCAACTCAATATTTTTTGGAGTTCCTGCAAAAAAAATTACTAAAAGAAAAAAAAATGAAAGTTATTTATAATTTTTATTTTAATTATTTGTATTTTAAATGAAAACAATAATAATTGCAGAAGCGGGCGTAAACCATAACGGCAATCTAAAAAAAGCCCTTAAATTAGTAAGTATTGCAAAAAAATCTGGAGCTGACTATGTAAAATTTCAGACATTTATTCCAGAAGAAATAGTTACAAAAAATGCAAAAATTGCTAATTATCAAAAAAGAGGAAATATAAAATATAATCAATATAAATTGTTGAAAAAAATTTCATTATCCTTCTCTGACCAAAGAAAAATTTTTAAATACTGTAAGAAGAAAAAAATAAAATTCCTATCAACAGCATTTGATTTAAAAAGCTTAGATTTTTTATTAAAACTTGGGATGGATTATATAAAGATTCCATCAGGAGAAATCACCAATTATCCACTTTTAAGAAAAATATCAAAAATTAAAAAAAAAATAATTTTATCTACTGGAGCATCAACTTTCAAAGACATAGGTAAAGCATTAAATGTATTAAAGTCAAAAAAAAAATTTTTAACAATTATGCATTGTAACTCTTCTTATCCTACGCCTTTAAAGGATGTTAATTTAAATGTACTAAAAACAATGAAAAAAAAATATAAATATAATGTAGGATATTCTGATCATACTTTAAGTTTAGCAGTGCCTCTAGGTTCTGTAGCATTGGGCGCAACTATCATAGAAAAACATTTTACAGATAGTAGAAAATCGATTGGGCCAGATCATAAATCCAGCCTAGAGCCAAAAGAGCTGAATTATATGGTTAAGTTAATTAAAGATTTTGAAAGTGCATTAGGGAGCTCAAAAAAAATAGTAACTAAAAGCGAAATGATTAATAGAAATATAATTAGAAAATCCATTGTTGCTTCAAAAAAGATAAATAAAGGGGAAAAATTTAATATAAATAATATTACATCAAAAAGACCTGGAAATGGCATTTCTCCAATGGACCAAAAAAAAGTGATAGGAAAAATTGCAATAAAAAATTTTAATAAAGATGAAAAAATTAAAATTTAAAAAAAAAATTTGTTTAGTTACTTCAAGTAGAGCTGATTATAGCCTTATGAGTAATTTAATTGATAATTTAAAAAGCAATAATTTTATAGATTTTACTTTACTAATTACTGGACAACATTTGTCAAAAAAATACGGCAATACTTACAAAACAATTATTAATAAACATAAGAAAGTAAGCAAACTAATTAAAATAAAAGTTAGAAATACTGATGAAAAATCTATTTTGTTTTCAATGAGTGAAACTATTAAAAAAGTAGGAAAATATTTTAGTAATTCAAAAAAAGATATAATTATAATTTTGGGAGATAGGTATGAGACTTTATGTATTGCTTTATCGGCTTATCTAAATAATTGTAAGATTGCACATATTCATGGTGGTGAAAAAACTGTTGGCTCAATGGATGATTCTTTTAGACATTCGATTACAAAATTCTCTAATCTACATTTTGTTTCAACAAATGAGTACAAAAAAAGAGTTATGCAGCTCGGAGAAAATAAAAATTGTATTCATGTTGTTGGTGCTTTAGGTAGTGAAATGGTTTCCAATATTATTTTATTAAAAAAAAAAAAACTTGAAAAAGAATTAAATATGAAGTTTAACAAATTTAATTTTTTAATTACGATTAATTCTTACTCTTATGAGAAAATTTCTATAAGAAAAGTAATGAAAAATATTTTTAAAGCAGTTATGAAATACAAAAATACAAATTATATTTTTACGCTTCCAAATTCGGATTTAAACTCTGATTTAATTTCTGGACAAATTTATAAATTCTGTAAAAGGAATAAAAATTGTTATATTTTCAAAAATTTAGGATTTAATTATTATAGTTCAGTAATGAAATACTGTGATGTTGTAATAGGTAATTCTTCCAGTGGAATTATTGAGGCACCCTCATTAAAAGTACCTACTGTTAATATTGGAGAAAGACAAAAAGGAAGAATAAAACCTGATACTATTGTTGATGCAAAACCAAATTCTTCGGATATTTTTAAAGCAATTAAAAAAACATTATCGCGAAATTTTAGAATTAAAATTGCTAAATCAAAAAATCTTTATTATAAAAAAAATTCCTCTAAAAAAATTTTTAAAATAATTAAAAATATAAATCTTAAAAAAATAGATAAAAAAGAATTTCAAGATATAAGATTTTTATGAAAAAAATTTTCTGGTGCAAAAATTGTTTAAATATGTCAACAAGGCCAAGAATTACATTTGATAAAAGAGGCTGGTGTAATGCTTGTCAGTGGAGTGAAGAAAAGAAAACTTTTAATTGGGCAAAAAGAGAAGAAGAGCTTCTTAGATTATTAGATAAGTTTAGATCTAATAATGATAACTTTGACTGCATTGTTCCTGTAAGCGGAGGCAAAGATGGATCTTACATAGCTTACACACTTAAAAATAAATATGGCATGAATCCTGTGGCGGTTAATGTCAGCCCACCTCTACCTCTAGATATCGGTGAAGCAAATCTGAAAAATTTTGTTTCTTCAGGATTTAATTTAGTTCAGATACATTTGCACAAAGAAGTAATGAGATTTTTAGATAAAAAAGGTCTCATTGATAAAGGTTTCCCATATTTTGGTTGGTTAATAGGTGTTCATACAGCAGTTATAAAAACAGCGGCAAAATTTGGAATTTCTGTCATTTTTTATGGGGAGGATGGTGAAACAGAATATGGAGGTTCTTCAGAAACAAAAAATAAAAGTTTAATTTCTGTTGATTATCAAAAAAAAATATGGTTCGAAGATGGATATGAAAAAATTTTAAATAGACTTCCAAAAAAATTAAAAAATGATTCATCATTTTGGAAATTCCCAACTAAGAAAGAGATGAAGGGTAATAATATATATACTACAACCTGGTCTTATTTTGAAAATTGGGATTCATATAGAAATTATCTTATAGCAAAAAAATATTTTGGTTTGCAAGAAAATTCCGATGGAAACTTAGGCACATTTACAAATTTTGCTCAAAACGATCAAGCGCTATATGCTCTACATACTTATTTGATGTATTTGAAATTTGGATTCGGAAGAGCGACTCAAGACGCAGGTATAGAAATAAGAAGAGGAGCTATGACAAGAGAACAAGCAATTAATTTAGTAAATATGTATGATAATGATTACCCAAAAGCATCTTTAGAGTTATATTTAGACTATTATGAAATGAGTAGAAAAAGATTTGATAAAATTATTGATAAATGGGCAAATAAAAAACTATTTAAAAAAATAAAAAATAGATGGATACCTAAATTTAAAGTTTATTGATGCGAAAATTTAGATTAGGTATTTTAAATTATGGAATGGGGAATATTGCCTCTGTAAGAAATAGCCTTAACTATTTATCAATAAAAAATGACTTAATTAATAACTCAAATGATCTACATAAATATACACATATAATATTGCCAGGAGTAGGTTCTTTTAAAACTGCTATAATTAATTTAAAAAAAAAAAAATATTTTAATATTTTAAAAAAATTAGCTAGCACTAAAAAAATAAAAATATTAGGAATATGTCTTGGGATGCAGCTATTAGGAAAATCGAGCATAGAAAATGGTAAATCTGAAGGTTTAGGTTTAATAGATATAAATGTAAAGAAGTTCAAAAAAACTTCTAATTCTTTTAGGGTGCCCCATGTAGGTTTTAATACAATTTGTATTAAAAATGAAAAAAGTAAATTTTTTAAAGATATTAAAAATGGTTCAGATTTTTATTTTGTTCACTCATTTAGAATGGAATATAAAAGGAATTTTACATTTGATTTAGCAACCTCAAATTATGGAGAGGAATTTTTAGCTGCTTTTAATATTGACAATATTTTTGGAACTCAGTTTCATCCAGAAAAAAGTCAGGGAAATGGATTAAGACTTCTTTATAATTTTTCAAAATCATAATGTTAAAAAAAAGATTAATTTTCACTTTTTTATATTCAAATGGCTATTTTGTTCAAAGTAGAAACTTTAACTTACAAAATGTTGGGGATTTAAATTGGATTAAAAAAAATTATAAGCTAACAAATATTTCAAATTTTATTGATGAATTAATAGTAATTGATATTTCAAGAAATCAAAAAAACCAAAAAAAATTTATAAAAAATTTAAAAGAAATAAGTAATAATTTTTTTATTCCTATCACTGCCGGGGGTGGTATTAAAAATTTAGAAGATGCTAAAAATCTTTTAGAAAACGGGGCTGATAAAGTTATTGTTAATAGTATGTTATTTGAAAATATTAACAAAATTAATGATATTGCTAAAGTTTATGGCTCACAATCAATTATTGGTTCTTTAGATTACAAATATTATAATAATAATGTTTTATTATTTTCAAGTAATGGAGAAAATTTAATAAAAAAGCCTTTTTCTTTTTTAATTAAAAAATTAAACAAATTAAATTTAGGTGAAATTTTATTGCACTCAATAGATAAAGATGGAACCGGTATGGGATTAGATTTGAATATATTAAAATACATAAAAAAAAATATTAAAAAACCAATAATTATTTCTGGTGGATGTGGCAACTACTTGCATATCGTAGAGGGATTAAAAAATAAAAAAATTAATGCTGTAGTAACTTCAAATTTATTTAATTTTATTAATGATGGCTTAGAGCTTGCTAGAAAACAAATGTATAAAAAAAAAATTGAATTAACAAATTGGAATCCTGAAAAGATTAAAAGTTTAAAAAATTTATTTTCAAAAAAATAAATAATTTAAATTATTTTTTAACAATAAACCAAGGTACTGATTTATGATTTAATTTTTTAATTTTCAGACGTCTATTTTTTTTTAAAAATTC
>Ga0315339_1002658_pt1 | contig 13304 bp, 9 predicted proteins | sample ASW17metaG_FD_204514 | JGI IMG/M metagenome (GOLD analysis project Ga0315339, IMG submission 204514) | Ammonia-oxidizing marine archaeal communities from Pacific Ocean, United States - ASW #17 | ecosystem: Environmental > Aquatic > Marine > Oceanic | place: USA: California | collected 2016-12-05
TGAGCCAGCAAAGAACCTGAATCGTTCCACCGGTATTCCACGCCACCCTGGACATCCCACAAGTTGTCCATGTCGACGCCCGCATCACGGAACGCATCTGAACGTTCGGTCACGACGTAGTCCGTGGCACCTGTCCATGTCCAGCGACCCACCGAGCGCTCGGCCAACAGCCCCATTCCATAATCGACACTGCCGTTGGAGAACCCTCGATCTTCGTCTCCGGTGGGAAGCTCGACACCGAAGCGCAACGCAATGGCGGGTCGTGTCACGTCTTCACCCTGAAGCTTCTGCGTCCACACGACCGACGTGTCGAGCACTCCGAACCGGTGGTTCGACAACTCGTAAATGTTGTCGCCCTTGGACTCGATCTCCATTGCGTAGTGATCATCATCTGCATCAGGGCGACCACCGTCGGGAAAGCCAAACATCCTGTGAAAATCGTTTACGTAGCGATCCAAAAACCCGCTCCCCGCACGCAAGACGCCAACCTCGACTTCAATATCCGAGTCATCCCCCACTCCATGACGCGCGAGCAAGGTGTTGGTCCATAACTCGCCATCGAGGTTTGCCTTGTTGCCTGCAGAATCGTGCTCGTCGAGGTAAAGGCTGCTGTACATACTGTTCCAGCTGAGGTTTGTGGTTCCCTTCGGTTGGGTGTTCGCTCGACGCGGTCGGAACGCCAGAAAGTTGAGTGCCAACGGACGCTGAAGGCGAGTGGGCTCCGGCCCCCGCACGATGGGTCGTGGATCTTCTTCAAGGCGCTCGGGAAGAAGGCTGCAACCAGAAGCCGACAGCACACTCAAGCCCAGCAACAAGCTGGCCGCAGATCGAACCGTGGCCCCGGACAGGGCCTGTCGTCTGAATGGGTGCAGAGTCGCGATCATCGGTCGTCCGGGTGGTCAAGTCGTCTGCTGGGCCAAGAACTACGCTTCCCGCGAAGAAGAGGCTTGGCGTTGAATCCCAAAGAGTAGACTCAGAAGCCGTTCATTCGCAGCCCCGGCCACGAGATCGAAAGAGAATTCTCATGAGTCAACACGACGCCGCCACCATCCGACCTGTCGGCAGCCTTGATGTAACCGCGCGAGGCGCCTTCATCGCGCGCACTTATGTGCACCTGTTCGGGGCCATCGTTGTCTTCACTCTTATCGAAGTTGCCCTCTTTCAATCTGGTGCAGCTCAAAAAATCGCAGAAACCATGCTCGGCACCAGTTGGCTTCTGGTGCTTGGCGGCTTCATGCTCGTGTCCTGGCTCGCCACACGAAGCGCCATGACGTCACGCTCCTTGCCAGCTCAATATCTCGCCCTGGGTGCCTTCATCCTGGCCGAGGCATTGATCTTTATCCCACTGCTTTGGACGGCGTTCCTCTATGCACCGGGCGCCATTCAGAGCGCGGCCGGCGTCACGCTCGCAGGCTTCACGGGACTCACAGCCATCGCCTTCTGGAGCCGCAAGGACTTCTCTTTCATGGGATCGATCTTGCGGTGGGCAGGTTTTGCCGCACTGGGGCTAATTGTGAGCAGCGTGCTGTTCGGCTGGAACATGGGGACATGGTTCAGTGTTGGCATGGTCGCGTTTGCAGGCGGTGCGATCCTCTACGACACGTCCAATGTGATGCGTCGCTACCCCGAAGACCGCTACGTGGGAGCAGCCCTGCAGTTGTTCGCCTCGGTAGCCCTCATGTTCTGGTATGTCCTCCGGATCTTCCTGGGCAGCCGGAACTGAAGCAGGTGAAAGCCCCACAGAGTTGGCGGCTGCTCTCTTGAAAGTTGAGACGTGAAACGCCTGCCGCGAGGCGCCATCGCCTGGGCTCTCTACGACTGGGCGGCCAGCGCGTATGCGCTGTGCATCCTGGCCGCCTTCTTTCCGATTGCCTTCGAGACCTACTGGGCCGCAGATCTCGATCCAGCGCGTGAAACTTTCTGGTACGGGATCTTCGTTTCTGGCGCGAGCCTGATCGGTGCACTCATCGCACCCATCCTTGGGTCGCTGGCCGATCGCGGCGGCAGTCGCAAACGATGGCTTGGCATCTTTGCACTCGTCGGCATCGTCGGGATCCTCGGACTCACTTTGGTTGCGCGCGGACATTGGGTTATTGCCGGCCTGACCTTTGTCGTCGGGACCGTCGGCTACTACGGCGCATCGATCTGCTACAACTCGCTGCTTCCAGAGGTCAGCGACAAAGACAGCAGTCATCTTGTTTCTGGAATTGGCTTTGCCGCCGGATATCTCGGGGGCGTTCTGCTTTTTGTCGCATCGATCTTGTTCGTTCAAGATCACGAACGCTTTGGAATCGGCGAGTCGATGACAGCCACCCACATTGTGTTCGTGGTGGCAGCCATCTGGTGGGCCATCTTCACCATTCCGCTTCTGCGAAGAGTTCCGCAACAGACGCCCCCCGCCGGGGCACAACCCAAGATTCTCAGCAGCATCTGGAGCACGCTCACCGCGATTCGCACCCAGCCCCAACTGCTCTGGTTCCTGATCGCTTATCTCTTCTATCAGGACGGAGTGAACACGGTCATCTCCATGGCCAGCAACTACGCCAAGACCCTGGGCTTCGAAACCAGCACGGTTCTCGAAACGCTGGTGGTGGCGCAACTCGTCGGTGTCCCTGCCACCTTGCTCATCGCCTGGCTGGGACAACGCTTCGGACCACGCCCCTTCCTCTTCGCAGGGATTGGTCTCTACATCTGCATCGTGACCTATGGCGCTCTCATGCCTACCCACGCCTTCACGGTCGCAGGGATGACACTCAATCCACTGCTTCTGCTCGGGGCTCTGGTCGGTGTCGGCCAGGGCGGCATCCAATCGCTCAGCAGATCCCACTTTGCCAGCCTCATTCCCTCGGAGCGGTCCGCGTCTTACTTCGGCTTCTACAACATGCTGGGGCAATACGCGTCCCTCATAGGGCCGCTGCTGGTGGGCGTAACGACGCGTGCCACAGGCAATGTGCGCCTCGGACTCGTCTCGCTCATCGTGCTGTTCGCCCTCGGTGCGCTCTCACTCTGGCGATCGCAACGCCTGGCATCTGCCTGAGCCGGTGCAAAGCTGGGCGCAAGGCGAGTCAACAGATACCCTCGCGTAACGAGTGAGTCGCACTTCCCCCGTTCGGACTGATCATGGAGCCACTTTCCATCTTCATCGGCTTAACCATCGGCGCTCTCGTCGGATGGAGCCTCGCGTCCTCACGCGCACGAGCCGCACAGGATGCATTGCAACGAGAGAACACCGAGTTGCAAAAAGGCCTCGCCACAGCTCAGGCAACGGCGCAGTCAGGCGAGTTGTCGATGGTCCGTGACCAAGAGCAACACGAAAAGAATCTCAAGCAGATGAAAGAGACCTTTGAGTCCCTGGCCAATCAAGTGCTCGAAAAGAGCCAAAAAGGACTTCTGGATGCCGCCGGCCAGCGCATGAAGCCTCTCACTGATGAACTCGAAAAGCTCCAGAAGGAAACCAAGCTGATCGAGGAGAAACGCAACAAAGCCTATGGCTCCATCAAGACGGAACTGGATGCGCTGAAGGGAGCGACCCTGCAACTCCAACAGCATTCAACCGCCCTGACGACAGCGCTGCGAGGAAGTTCGAAGGCTCGTGGGGATTTCGGTGAAATGGCCCTACGTAACATCGTGGAACTCGCAGGCATGACCCAGCACTGTGACTTCGACGAGCAAGCACAAACAGAAGATGGAAGGCGCCCCGACCTGGTCATCAAAATGCCAGGCAAGGGCTGCATTCCCGTGGACGCCAAGTTCCCCCTGGCTGCATATCAGGACGCCCACGCGACCGAAGACCCTAAAGAGCGTGCCGAGCTTCTCGGAAGGCACGCCAGAGATATGCGCGAGCATGTGCGTGAGCTCAAGCGTCGTGACTATGCTTCGCAACTCCCAGGCGAGATCGATTTCACGGTGATGTTCTTACCCGGCGACCACTTGCTCGCTGCAGCCTTCGAGGTGAGGCCGGAACTCCAGGAAGAGGCTCTCAGCGACCGCATCCTCATTGCAACGCCTGTGACCCTCGTGGCCTTGTTGCGCACCATTGGCTTGTACTGGCGCCAGCACGACCTGGCGGTGGGCGCGCAGGACATCCAGCGAGCCGCCGAAGAGCTTCACGACCGAATCAAAACCTTCGCGAACCATCTGAAGAAAACCGGCAACCATCTGGATTCCGCGCGAAAGGCCTACAACGACGCGATCGGCAGCTATGAAGGCCGCGTCCTGCCTGCCGGGCGCAAGCTCGAGGGATTGAACGCAACGAGGAAGGATGAACTGCCGGGCATCTCGACGGTGGAAGGCTCGATACGCGCACTGAAATCTGAACGAGGTCTCGAAGAGTCTGCCGACTGACCTCGGGCGCCCCCTTCAAGCGGGACTACTCCTTCGTCCCCAGAAGTTGAGCGGGGCCTTCTGATTGGGCCGGTGCAATGGTCCCCGACCCCATGCACGCCTGAGCCATGACAACGCAGATCACTCCCAGCACGGCCGAGGACCAGCCGCCACCCCATTCGACGATCATCATGATGCTCGCCAGGGGAATGCGGTAAGCGGCGCCGAGCAAACAGGCTCCCCCGACAAGGGGCAGGTAGAAGTCCGCCGGCGTGTCCAAGAGCACGGCGGCCACGCAACCCAACATGGCACCCGTTGCGGTGAGCGAAGTGAAGACGCCCCCACCTCCGCCGCCGAACACGCAGACAATCGTTGCGCTCGCGTGCAGCAGCAAAGCGGCCAGCAGCAACCAGACGGATTGCGGCGCCGCAGTCGCCCAGTCGAACATCACATGACCAGGACCTAGCGTGACCCAGGCGCCCGTCGCCCTCCAACCGATGTATCCCAACACGACCAGAAGCAGACCACCCAGACTGACTCCCAGCCATGGAGAGGCTCGTCGACGCAAACTTCTCGCCCTGTTGGCGACCCCTGCAAAGATCTTGGCTCCGATGCCGCAGGCGAGAGCCAGCAACAACGCGCCCCCGATCAACGGCGCGTCCACGGACACGTGCTGCTCTGCAAAAGGAACAAGTGGGCGTGCTCCAACGGTCACCGAACGCACGGTGAAGGCTGCCAACGCAGCCACCACCGACTGCACCAGGGGGCGCGCATCGAATCCCCGGCGGAATGGAATCTCCAGGCCGTAAAGCGCCCCGACACCCGGAGACGAGAAAATCGCCGAGAGACCAGCGCTGGCGCCTGCCATCATGAAGAAACCGCGCAGCCGTTCGGGAAAGTGACGCCCCATGAGGCGCTCGAAGGCGTTCCCCAGGCCGGCGCCCAGTGAGGCCGACGGCGACTCCTGTCCCTGCGCGCCTCCGCAAGCCACGGTCACGGCACCGGCCAGGACTCTTCCCGGCAACTCCCGCAAGGGCATCGACTTGCGCGTGTCGTTGGCGCGCAGGATATAGAGCTCATTCGTCGATGGCGAAAGCGTGCCCGCAACAAAACGCATGGCCAGAACGCTCAGGGGCAAGGCAGCCAATGTGATCCACACGATCGACGGGGAGGTCGACGTCACCAGCGAGCCCAGCACCTGCCCCTCAAAGAACCAGATCAAGCCCGACACACACAGCCCGATCACGCCACCCAGTAAAGCGGGAAGCACGAGGAAGCAGAGCAGGTGACTCCAGGCACCAGGGCGGTCCGACGGCGACGGGCTAGAGATCACATGAAGTCCCCGAGCCGGGCATCAAACCCCAGCCTTGGCTTCCACGAAAGACTTCCGTGCCTCGACGGTCTCGCACGAGAAGGCTCAGTTCGGCCTCACGCGCTGCCCACTGAACGTATAGGTGAACGTGCCAGTGGGTTTCGTCGACGGGTTGAGAGGGTTTTCGCCCACTTCATAGGAGACCCCCATGAGTGAACCGCTCACTGTCTGAAACTGCCCCTGCTCTTTGTCGGCGAAAACCATCGAGAAGATGACCCGAGTCACGCCGGTGGGCGTCCCGTCTACCTTGTCGTAATTGAAATCGACCTGCGTTGCGGTGACCTCGTTCTTGCCAGTCCGCAGGGCGCTTCCGAGACCATCGGTGAATCCATACTCCGAGGCGACTTCGCTCACGCTGGAAAACTCACCCCCCCGGGTGATGGTCACGACCCGCTGGGAGGATCCATCTTCCGTCCAGAGATAAGTGCCGGCCATCTTCTGCCCGATCTTGTGCCCCCCGGCGGCAGGGCTCGGGCTCACCATGCCCAGGACAAACACGACACTCAACATGAGGATCAAGAGGCGTGAGGGGGACATGCGAATCTCCTTGAACGTTGTTGTTTAGAGCAGGCGGGGGAGCTCTCAACAGCGGCTCGTGAACGCCAACCGGTGGTGCAGACTCCGTGCGCGGCCAGTCTACGCAAAGCCCCTCGGCCGAAGGCCTTCGCAAACCCGAGCCCCAGGCTCCCTGTCCCCCGGCCTCCGACGGAAGGGCAGACTCACGGCAGAAAAGCCTCGGGAGTCGATCAACGGGGGGCATCGCCGATCCAGATCCAGCAGTCCATCAGGGGCCCGCCTGAAAACCGTGTCGAGCCCCGAATTGAGCACTTAGCGAGGACAACCCGTGCCCGCCAGAGGCGCCGCGACGCCCTTCCCCCATCCCCGAGAAACCGTCTCCAAGGTGCCGTTCAGCCCCTCAAGTCGATAAGGGTGTTACTCTAGAGACAGACTGGACACAATTGCCCCCTCTGGGGGTTGTCAGGGGACACCTCTGAAGAGGGTTGCTGGCGCGGTCCAGGCTAAACCCTTTTCATACATACTCTGGTTTCAGGCGGGGCCCTGAAACCAAACACCAGTCTTGCGGGAGATTCCACCGATGAGTTTTTCTGAGCGCGCCGCAGGAGAGCGCACACCCGGTCCCCGTGGAAAGACCCGGCGAGTGGCGGCGGCAAGAGTCGTTCTCGGCACCTGCCTCATGGCGGTGGTGGCCAACGGACAGATGGTCAGCGGACAACTGACATTCTCTGACCAAACAGACGCCGCCGGCCTCACATCCTCTCAGACTCCACCCCAGTTTGGTCCGCCGACAAACGACCAGATCGGTGGCGTGGCCGTTGCGGACTTCAATCAAGACGGCTGGGAAGACATCTTCCTTCCCATGCTGGGCACAGCGCCCGACCGGCTGTTCATCAACAACACCGACGGAACGTTTACCAACCGCGCCACCGAATGGGGCGTCGATGCCACCCACATTGGCGGTGGAATGGCCATCGGTGATTACGACAACGACGGGCTCCTGGACATGTTCCTGGCCAGCCACGGCACCGCGACCGGCTACATCCCCGACGCACACTTTCTCTACCGAAACCTTGGTGACTCTTTCGAAGACGTTGCGGAAGCGGCTGGTGTCCGTCAGACGAGCCCGGTTGCCTATGACGGCTATGGAGCCTCGTTCGGTGACTCCGACCTCGACGGCGACCTCGATCTCTTCGTCGCAGGCTGGCAAATCGCGAGTGATGGAAATCGCTACTTCCGTAACAACGGCAACGGAACCTTCACGGACGTCACAGCGACACACATTGAAGCCGCGACTGATCTGGTCAACGTTCGGGGCTTCTCTCCGCAGTTCATTGACATGAACGACGATCGCTACCCCGAACTGCTTCTCGCAGGCGATTTTTCGACCAGTCGCTACTTGATCAACAACGGCGATGGCACCTTCACGGACGGAACGGCGTTCTCGGGCACAGGTCTCGATGATTACGGCATGGGCCACTGCGTCGGCGACTTCAATGGCGACGGCCTCATGGACTGGTATGTGACGTCCATCTTTGGGTTCTTCCACAGCCAAGACATCCTGGGCAACAAGCTGTACAGCAACCTGGGCAATCATGTGTATGAAGAGATCTCAAACACTGCAGGAGTCGATGACGGGGGCTGGGGCTATGGAGCCGCTGCGGTCGACTTCGACCACGACGGGGATCAAGACCTCGTAGAAAACAACGGATGGTTCCAGCCCGAGTGGACTGGCGAACCGAGCTACCTCTTCCTCACCAACGATTCCTCCCCAAGCTTTCAGGAATCCGGGACCGTTTGCGGCCTCGCGCACGTCTGCGAAGGCCGCGGTCTCGCTCACCTGGACTACGACAAGGATGGCGATCAGGACCTTCTCATCTGCGCCCTGGGCGAGCCCTTCAAGCTTTTTAGAAATGACTTGGCAGGTCCACAAACCAATTGGCTGCGTGTGAAGCTCAAGACGTTCGGATCTCCGGCAGCGATCGCACCAAACGGTTTCGGGGCGAAGATCGTCGTGACACGCCTTGGCAAAGCGCAGGTCGACATCATGAACGCAGGAGCCTCCTTCCTCAGTCAGTCAGAGCTCGTGTCGCACTTTGGCCTCAAAGGATCTGCCAAGGCCGATACCGTCGAGGTGACGTGGCCCAATGGACACATCACCCTGCTAGAAAATGTGCGGGCCAACAGGACGATCACCATCGAATACGACGGCCCTCCCGGATTCAAAGCCGGAACGAGGCGGCGCCCAACTCCCGCAGGCTCGAATCCTCCGCTGGGCCCACCGATCACTCAATAATCCGTGATCCGTGATCCGTGAGTCGTAAAAAAACTCGCAGCATCGAGAGCACCTAGCCGAGGACTTTTCGGGACGAAACAGAGCCCGTGAAGCCTCGCAGGAAAGCTCCCCAGAGAGCTAAAAGAGGTGTTATTCTCGCGGGAGAAAGCCAACTGAAGGTTTTCTCTTCGAAGAGGAGCGCCCGGTGCAGATGCCCTTCATGGTGCCTGGGTCATGGCATACAGCTTGAAAAAGAGACTGCGGAAGAGACTGCAATGAACAAGCAGCTGTGCACCGGACAGGAAACGATCTGGACATGGGCTCTGACGGGGCTGGCGACTGCAGTCATGGCCACTCTGAGTTCGGCACAAGTTCTGACCTTCACGGATCAGACCGACGCGGCCGGCCTGACCTCTTCGCAGATTTCGCCCCTTGGCCCTCCGACCAACGATGACATCGGAGGCGTGGCCGTCGCAGACTTCAACCGCGACGGCTGGCAAGACATCTTCCTGCCCATGCTCGGCTCGGCCCCCGACCGACTGTTCATCAACAACGCTGATGGAACGTTCACCGACCGCGCGACGGAATGGGGCGTCGACGCCACCCACATTGGCGGCGGACCCGCGATCGGCGATTACGACAACGACGGACTGCTAGACATGTTCCTGGCCAGTCACGGCACCTCGACCAGCTACAGACCTGATGCTCACCGCCTGTACAGGAATCTCGGCAACTCTTTTGAAGATGTTGCGGACGAGGCGGGCGTCCGCATGACAAGTCCGATCGCCTACGACGGTTTCGGCGCTGTCTTTGGAGATGCCGACCTCGACGGAGACCTTGACCTCTTTGTGACGGGCTGGCAGATCCTGAGTGATGGGAACCGCTACTTCCTCAACAATGGAAACGGAACCTTTACGGATGTCACCTCGACGCACATCGACCCGGCGACAAACCTCATCGAGGTCCGTGGACTGTCTCCTCAGTTCGTGGACATGGATGGAGACCGGTACCCAGAGCTACTCATCGCAGGCGACTTCGGGACCAGCCGCTATCTGATCAACAATGGAGATGGCACATTCCTCGAAGCCACCGCCTTTTCAGGCACAGGCCTCGACGATTACGGCATGGGCCAGTGCGTCGGTGACTTCAACAGAGACGGACAACTCGACTGGTACGTGACGTCTATCTATGGGTTCTGGCACAACACATTTGCGCTCGGGAACATGCTCTATCAAGGCTTGGGCAGCCATGTGTACGAACAAGAGGGAGACACAGCAGGCGTCGATGAGGGCGGTTGGGGCTGGGGAGCAACAGCCGTCGATCTTGACCACGACTCCGACCTCGACATCGTGGCGAACAACGGTTGGCCTCAAGCGACATGGGTCGACCAGCCGCTCTACGTCTTTCTGTCCAAGTTCCCCCTCGATCGCTTCGAAGAATCCGGAGAATCCTGCAACATCGCCCACGTGTGCAACGGTCGTGGCCTGGCACAGTTGGACTACGACAACGATGGCGACCAAGATCTCCTGGTCTGCGCTCTTGATGAACCGTTCAAACTTTTCCGAAACGAACTCACAGGCGACTCCACCAACTGGCTGCGCGTGAAGCTTGACACTCAGGGAGCGGACCATATCGCGCCGGACGGTTTCGGCTCCAAGATTGAAGTCACAGCGGATGGAGTCACGCAATTAGACATCGTCAATGCGGGAGCCTCGTTCCTCAGTCAGTCAGAGATCACGTCCCATTTTGGCCTGGCCGACGCACTCACTGTCGAGAGTGTTCGGGTCACCTGGCCCGACGGGCATGTCACTCTGCTGGAACAGCACCCACATGCGACCTATGAACCGAACAAGACACTCACGATCGGCTACGACGGGCCAGGAGGACTGACGGGTGAAGCAAGCCGGAGACTGACACCTGTCGTCTCTAGCCCCCCAGGCCCTCCGGTCACGCAGTAATCGCGATCTTGCCTGTCGCCTGAGAGTCTCCAAGCCCGAGAGAGATCTCCGTCGGCAAATACGGATCGAACCGGGGGTATGATCTCTTCCATGGAAGAGCAAAGATTCATCAGGCATGTTCCTCGAGTCCTCGCGGCCCTTTTTCTCGTGAGCTGCGGAGACCAGACCACGCTGGTCGAGGAACAGCCCACCCCTCCACGGCATCTCGTGGTGATCTCCATCGACACCCTGCGAGCGGATCGACTCGGCAGTTACGGCTACACCAGAAACACCTCACCCAACCTCGATCGACTGGCCGAAAAATCACGGGTCTATCGTGCCGTCACGTCGACAGCCCCCTCCACCGCTGCCTCGCACATGTCCATGCTCACAGGGGTCTACCCCCCTGTTCATGGCGTTCACAACGTGGCTCTCGGCCCCAATCAGAGGGACCAGAGCGAGGCCACGCAGATCGCCGTGGCGCCCACCAACCTCCCGACTCTGGCAGAGACCCTCCACAAAGAAGGGTTCGTCACCGCAGCCTTCACGGACAGCGGATATCTCACCGAAGACTTCCAATTCGACCGCGGCTTCGATGTCTTCAAATCACAACCGGAAGACATCAAGCAGAAAGTCAATCGCGCCCTCGGATGGCTTGACCAGGCAGACCCCGAACAGCCAACTTTTCTGTTCTTTCACACTTATCAGGTTCACACACCCTACGCCCCACCTGTCGCTTTCGATCAGTTCTCAAACCCGGACTACGACGGACCAGTGCGTCAACGTGTCGAAGAAATTCGAAACGCAAAAAGCGGGGGTGGCCTGCGTCACGCCAAGAAATTTTTGCCCAGCGCCCACAAGACAACAGCGGACGATCGGGAGTATCTCTCTGATCTGTACGACGCCGAGATTCTCTACACCGACACGCACTTAGAACGATTGCTCAGCGCTCTCCAAGAACCGCCCTGGGCGGGGAACACCGCCATTCTGGTCACTTCAGACCATGGCGAAGCCTTCTTTGAACACGGCAGTCTCGGCCATGGATCTCTTTTCGACACAGACCTCCACGTTCCCTTCATTCTTTACATTCCGGGCGAGGAGCCTGTCGTCATCGAGACACCCGCCTCAGGCGTCGACACGACCCCCACGGTTCTCGACCTGCTCGGCCTGCCCAGTTCCTATCTCTGTGATGGACAATCGCTTCTTGGGCCAACAGAGACGGGTCGCCCTCTCTTCAGCTTTCAGAAAAAGCCCGGAATGTGGGGCATCGCTGCGCGGCAAAACCAGAACAAGATCATCCGGCAACGAAACCCCGAGAGTTGGGATCAATTTGATCTCTCCACGGACCCCGGCGAACAAACCATGCTCACCGCGGAGGACCCCGCGTCCAAGAACTTGATCCGCTTCGCTGAACAGACCCTTGAGACCCAGTTAGAGGTTGGCGCCGCTCTGAGAGAGAGCAGCGAAACCGACTCTTCGACACTTTCCGAAGACACGATCCAACGCCTGATCGAACTGGGCTACGTGCGTTAAAGAACGCCAAGCGCACAATCTCTTGAGATCACCAGATGGACACTCTGGATATACGCCCTGCCACGCCGTCAGATGTCGAGTTGCTACTGCGACTCATTCATGAGCTCGCTCTGGCCGAACAGTTTCCCTTCGACGTCACGGCCAATGAGACCGATCTGAGGAACAGTCTCTTCGGCCCCAAACCCGCCGCGGAAGCTGTCATCGCGGAATGCGGATCCGAAGTCGCAGGCTTCGCCGTTTTCTATGAGACCTTCGCCACCACAACGGCACGCCGAGGCTTGCACCTTGACGACCTGTTCATTCGGCCCGCGTTTCAGGGCAAAGGCCTGGGCCGAAAGCTGTTCGAGCACATCGGCCACATCGCCCATGCTCGTGAATGCGCCCGCTTCGAATGGTGGTCGTTGCGAACAAACACGAAGGCCATTGCCTTCTACGACGCTCTTGGTGCACGCCCCATGGAAGAACTGCTCGTCTTTCGAACCCAGGGGTCTTTCCTCGCCAACTTCACGAAGTAAGAGACAATACTCCTGAAAAACAGTGAAGCATTCACAAGGCTCCTGCCGACGTGATCCATGAGGATCCTTGACGCAAGGCGACTCTGCGCTCAGGATAGTGAGGTCTTTTCTTTTGCGGTCGGATTCAGAAAACAGCACTCACGTCCCCGCACCCGCAGCCTTTCCAGCGTAAATCGAGAATGCTTTCTTCCTTGATGACCCGTCGTCTTCGCTGGATACCAGGCAGCGCGATCTTGCTGATCGTCGTCTTCACTGCCGTTGACGCCCGCGCCCAGTCCCTCGATGTCCTCACCTCACGTGAATGGTTTGATGCGCTGGATGAGAACACCGATGACCTGATCTCCAGCAGCGAGATCGCCCGCCTCGGTCTCTTCTCCTTGCTGGACAACGACGCCAACGGCGAACTCAGTTTCGAGGAACTCGCGATTCTGCGGGAAGCCGGGCTCGCCCGGGAGACGGCCGGCCAATCAGCACCCTGGAAGAAGGCCCAATTTCAGGGCTTCTTCAAGAGGCTCGACCGGGACTCCAGCGGACAACTCAGCACCGACGAGTTGCTTCCGTTGCTGGATGCCGTCACGGCAACATCTGAGGACTCCCTCGACGCAGGCTCCGATGAGGCAGCCTTCGTGACGCCCGAGTTGCTGATCGCAGGTCAGTTCGGCATCGGCCAAAGAATTTCTGACTTCCCGTTCGAATCGATCGAAGGTAACAGCAGTTCTCTGAACGACTACGCTCAAGAAGCTGGTGATGCCGACGGCGCCACGATCCTGGTGATTGCCGTCACAGACCCGACCTGCCCGCTGTCCAAACGTTATGCCCCTGTCCTCGGTCGC
>Ga0315339_1002659_pt1 | contig 13304 bp, 12 predicted proteins | sample ASW17metaG_FD_204514 | JGI IMG/M metagenome (GOLD analysis project Ga0315339, IMG submission 204514) | Ammonia-oxidizing marine archaeal communities from Pacific Ocean, United States - ASW #17 | ecosystem: Environmental > Aquatic > Marine > Oceanic | place: USA: California | collected 2016-12-05
ATTCCATTTTATCTACCTAACCATTTCTCTACTTCATCTGGATGGAATAATAGTTTCCCTGGTCTTTTACATTTTATTAATTCACCAATTTCAACAGCTCTACGAATTGTAGAATAAGATAATGTTGTGAGATCACTTACGTTTCTAATTGTTAGCCAATTCCTTTTTGTAGTTTTTTGTTTCAATAGTCCTATTATTTCTTTAACTGATTCTTGATTATTTTTCATTTTTTATCCTATTTATTATTTTACGATTTATTTCGTGCATGCATAATATTGATGCTGTTAAGCCATAAAAGAATATAAAAGGGGACTTTCCCTTTTTTTTGGTTCTATTGACGACAAATAAACAAAAACCCCCACAAATAGCAGGGGTTTTAGTTCCATAATTGACTATTATTATTATTTTACTTCTTCAGTTAATGCTACTCCTTCAAGTGCTCCAGGATATTCTGGCCAAAGTTCAAGACTCTTCTTGAAAAACCAAGAAGCATCCTTGGCATACCAGCCGTAGTACAGTGCATAAGCCAGATTGTAGATGGCTCTGAAGTTTTTGGGGTTGATACTTAAGGCATCAAGGGACAGCTGCACAGAATCGGCTAAACGATGCTGATCGGCTCTGATCACAGCCAGTGAACTGTAGGCTCTGCTATAGAGAGGATTCTCCCTTATCACTTTACTTAACAGCTCCTCGCTTTTCTCATATTCCTCATTTGCAAAGCATTCATGAGCATCTAAGAATATCTCATTGGTGGCTTCCTTGAGTTCATTGTTATCATCTTCAATGGTGTATTCATCGTTGAACTCGGCATCGACAAATGTCGGAACATCGATCTCTACATCTGCACCAATAAAGTGATTGGTGATCCTGCCATCGCACAGAAAAGAAACAAGATGATGATTGATCCAAGGAAATTTCGGAAGAAACTCTCCTATGTCCTTTTCAGGGGAGAAGGTGGGGATGTCAATGATCCTGCAGTTCTTATCCAACTGGATTATGACAGCACCTATCCCGTAATAGCCTCTGAATATCTTAGCCCAAAGGCAGATCAGATCGAGATTGTATGCTACGAACTCATTATGAGCATGGGTCAGCTCATCGGTTACCAGGTAACTGGGTTTTTGTTTTACTTGTGACATGATGTGTCTCCTTTTTTAGTTAACACACCAGGGTCTATAAACGAAAAAAGCCACCCATCAGGCGGCTTTAAGATTCCTCATAAGAGGCACATCTACCGTTTAAGGATCAAACCACCGTGCCCACTTGGGTCGGTTGGCGGGTTTACTACTGTAAACCGCTCCTGATGTTGTAAAAATTTAATCATTATTTCCTATTTATTATAATATTTATCATACTTTTTTATCATTGAGCTATAAAGCTCTTTCAAATCATCAAATTTTACATCTAGCATTACTTGATTATGCTGCATACACAAAAAGAAAAGGTTATTAGCATAAATTATTTCTTCTGGTTTATTTTTGTCGACTGGATTTAAATGTCCAATTGATAATTCTTCAGCCCATAAATGATTACAATATTCATCTTTAAAAAAACATTCAAATTTATTTTTATTAAATACTTCTTTCATTGTATTGCATATTTCATTGAAATCAGGACTTATATTTGTTTCTTGGTAATATCTATGTCTTAATTTTGTCGCATATCTTTTTATTATATCATCTTTCAAATATAACGTCTGACTTTTACTATGACATGATTTACAATAAATTCCTTTAGAAGCCATATATTTCTTACTTGTATATACTTTAAGGCATACTGAACACCTGATGTGACCTTTAGGTAAACCTTTCTGTGGATCTCTTCTTATGCCAAGCCTAAAAGCTTTACTAACAATATTTTCTTGAGATTTGTTAGGTATAAGATCAGTCATGGACTGGATTTTAAGCATTCTTCTTATCTTTGAATTGCGGTAACCTATTAGTGGATACCATTTTTTTAGTATTACCACTTCTTCTTTTGTCCAAAAGTTCTGATTATCTCTTTTTAATCCTAATCTAATTGCTTTTCGTTTTATTGAATACTTTGAACGATTAAGCATTTCCATAAGCGAGTTTGAATTTGATGGATTTACAGTTATACCTATTAGTGGATACCATTCTTTTAGAATTTCTTCTTCTTCTTTTGTCCAATCCGTTTTACTCATAATTTTTTATACATCGATTTTATAATTAAGTATAGATCATCAAATGATCTTCTACCCATAATAACGTTATGCCTTTGGCATATCCAAAATAGATTTGTTGGATCTAAAGTTGTTCCTCCTTTAACAATCGGAATTTTATGTCCAAGATGAATTTTTGAAGAATGATTATCAATATTTCCACAAAATATACTTTCAAAAAAACAACCTTCAGGTAACCCTATCTCTTCAATAATGTTTGCTAAGAGCTTTTCTCTTTCTGGTATTGGTAAATGTTTCTTCTCACGTTTCAGGTTTCTAGATAGAGTCAAGAGAAGCTTATTATCCGCTATAAATTCTTTACCAGACGTTGAAATAAAAGATTGGGTTTTTAAATAATGTTCTTCACGTGATTTAATACTACACTCTCTACATTGAAAGTAATATCCTTTATTTTTACTTGTGATTTTTTTACTTGGTGGCAGGGTTACAAAATCACTAAAAGATTTGATTTTTAGGCAATCTCTACATCGCCTAAAATTAATAGGTACATCTTTTTGTGAATCAACTTTTATATTTAATTTATTTCTACAATAAATTTGAATTTGGCCTTCTGTTAAATGGGGTAAGAAATCTCTTAGGCTTTTATGGTAGCGAGGTTTAGATCTACCCAAAATTGGAAAATATTTTTTACATATCTGAATTTCTTCATCAGTCCATTGGTGACCTGCTACATAATAATTAGGTATTTTGATATTTAACCTTATTGCTTTTTCTCTAATTGCAAATTTGCTACGATTTAGAAATAAACTTATTAGTACGTCCATGCCTTTTTTATAATTATCTCTTAAAATGATTTCTTCATCTTTTGACCATGAACCTTTTTTTGGAATTTTTAAACCAAGCTTGTTAGCTTTCCATTGAATACGAGGATTAGACCTATTTGGTAAGAGTTTAAGTAGACTTTCTGTTCCAAGTTTATAATTCTTCTTAATTGTTTCTTCTTCCTCTTTAGTCCATTCAATTAATGTATTTAATTTTTTATCAATTATACCATTTTTAGCTAAATAATGAAGATCTCTTTTTATTACATATACTTTAATATCAGGGAAAAATATTTTTACAAATTTTTCTCTATCTTTAACTGATCTTAAACCGCCATTTTCCCAAAGGCAGATGATCATCTCTAGTCGCAAAATTATATTTTCAGATAAATTCATACATTTAAAATAAATAGATTGGTCTTATGAAACTCAGTATGTATTCCGTTTTTATTCATTTCAAGTACAATTTACTATATAATACAACGCACACGCTTATTTGTGGAGGAGGATTGTGCGGAGAGAGTGGGATTCGAACCCACGGTACGCTATTTATGATTCCGTAACTAAGATATATCATCTTCCTTCGATAGCGAAAATCCAAATTCTTTCAACTTATCAATGACAATTTGAAATCTTGCATTGATAAGTTTTTCAAAATCAATTTTTTCTATTTTATCTTTTGACAAAAGTTTTACACACTCCTCTGAAAAAAACATTTTTTCTGCTGCTTTTGGATCATTCTTTAACATTTTTGCTAAGGATGTGTGATCTTTGTTATTTAATTGCTTCTTGGTGTCTAAAGAAACAGAATATTGATTAAAAATCAAATTATGTTTGTCTGCTTCACCCCAACCTTTAATTTTTTGTTCACAAAATCGTTTATCCCAACAAAACATTTCTTTAGGTATCTCTTTTGCACCATTATAAAAACCAATCTTTATTCCAGTTTTTATATCAATTGATTCTCCCATACTTATTAAAACCTTAACAAGTTTTCCGAGAGCTCCTGTAGGAGAGGCATTTTTAATTGAAACTGGTATCCGGGTATTTGACAACCACTTAGGTTTAAGAGCATCGTCATCTTCTTTAATCCACTCTATCATATCGTTAACATCACTAGACTGCTTATTATGTACTCCTTCCTGGTATCTTTGATTAAGTGCGCTCCCTATTAACCAATGAGTTATTTTTTCTTTTGATTTTTTGTTTAAAGTTGATTTTGAAAAAACTACTGCCATTGGAGCAATGATTGAATCATAAGGCAACAATTCTTTGGTTTGATCAAGTCCTAAGTTTAAATCCTCAGTCAAGAATTTGCCTACTCGATCCAATAGATCAAGCGCTTTATCATAGTTACCATTAAATATCTCAAATGTAATAGTTTTAGGGAATAATGATTTTTTTGGAGATTTATTTGCTAAAAGAGCAATCGTTTGTAATAACGTTTCTCCAATTGGATCTATAATATCAAGATAATTTGAAGCCCCATGATAAGTTTCAATTTGATTACGCAAATCTATATCATGGGCATATAGACAAGCGGTAACTATTTCAATAGGTGTGAGCTTTTTACCAGTAGTATTTAATGTCGTGTATATCCGAGTAATCGCTAGAAGGTTCTCTTTTTGATCAAGAGTAGTTATAGGAATTTGTATACCTTTTTGCATAACAAAATTTGTTAATACAACATTCATTAACAGATCTCTATTATCATCATTCATATAGTTGTTAATTACTTGGATAAATGTATCATGATCTTTTAAATATCCAAGAAAAAGTAAATCATCTTTATGTAGTATTTTATTATAATCAATTTTTTTCTTTCTTTGGCTTACGATATATCCATCTGTTTCATCAAAATCGAGACAAAATTCTCTAATACTTTCAGTATCATTTAGATCAATATTTTTTTCTTCAATCATTACTTGTAATTGTCTAAGATCCAAAAAATACTTAGTAGGAGCAGTTCCATATATTAAGTTCAAACCTGCGGTAATTCTCTGTTGACCATCTAAAGTCAATCTTCTCAAATTTTCATTCTTTTTTATATCAATTCCTTCAAAAACCCTTGGCTCAAAATCTACTTCTGCATCGGATGACAATAACAGCATAGACCCCACAGGATAATTTTTTCTTAAAGAATCATAAAGGGATTTAACTTGATTAGTAGTCCATTTATAATCTCTTTGGAATTTGGGTAGTTGTAAACGGCCATCATTGGCTTCTTCTACAATATCAAGAAATGATTCATTTGAGTTATTCATAATTAATCCCTATGTTATTTTTTATAGTAGCTTTACTCCGCTATTTGTTAATAAATATTTTACTTTAGTTTTATTTATTTTTTCCTTTTCAACAAGTCTCATCTCAACAAGTCTGGCAAGTAACCCATTTCTGTTTAACTCGATTATTTTTTTCTTAGATCCAAAAAGTGAATTGTCCATTAAACTTTTAGCTAATTTTTCAGGATTATTATTTCCATCATTAATAGATTTAAGAATATGGGTCATTGCTTTGTATTCATTCGGTAATATTTTTTTTATGTGCTTAATTAAGAATTTCACTTCTAATCCAGAAATTGATCCGTGATCTTTAAATGTATGAGGATAATTCTTTTTTAAATCAATATATTGATGAATAGGATTTGATATATTTAAGAAATCAAATCCCTCTTGCGTTAAACATATTTTATATTGACCCTTATCTTTATATACATTTATAAAATTAAGCTTAGCTAAAGACCCTCCTACTTGTTTGTCAACTCTTCGAATTGTCCAAAAATATTTATTAATAAATAACTGTATTGGATCTATTTGTGTTTTATAATCTGAGTAAGACCTATTACTTCTGGGAAAACCAATTGAATATTTTGATTTCTCAACTAAATCAATATCTTGAATTTCAGAAATAAGATCTAATATTAATGGCTTTACAATATTTAGATAATTGTTATGATGGATAAAACCATCAGAGCCGTTTGTTATAATAGAACGTGCTGCAATACTTAATGCAGATTTAATTGCAAAATAACGATTGACCTGTCCTGATAGAATTGATTGATTATCCCAAATTTTTTGCAAATTATAATGATTTGGAATTTTTGGAATAATTTTTTCAAGATTAGATTTATTTATTACACTTTTTGTAAAGTGACCCCTATAATCAATTTCTTTATTATTGTTATGTTTTGAGATTAGATCATTAATACCTGGTATATCATTTTGATCTGAAAAACTATTGCTATCTTTATCATATAATTCGATTAAATAATTCAAGAATTCATTTGCATCAGCAAAATTTCCACCATTGATTGCTTTTGCAATTAATTGGTAATTATCTTTTTTTATCTCTACAATTGCTTTCATTGTCCTTATTAACATCTATTTAACGGATAAAATTAATATATTTTATTATAATATGCAATAATATTAATAATTTAACGGTTATTTAATATTTCCCTGGTTAAAAAAACACCCGTGAGGAGGCTTAATAGTGGATGAGTTTGGGAATTTTAGGGTTGAGTTTTTATAAATAAAAAAGTTCGAGTCCACGACTTAATAGTACACGTACTTCTATTAACCGATTTTTCCAATCCAATCACCCAAACCTCTCCCTTTAAATTCAACATATTTTTTGGTCAGTTCGGATTTCATAATGGTTTCATCTAAAGGAAAGAAAGTGTGTCGGTTAATTGTTTCGTTCTTTAACCCAAGAGAATTTGTCATTATCATTTCCATTATCCTTGTGTAAGTGTCTCCGTAATTACACTCAATTTTTAGAAACCCTTTCCAATCAGATTTAATCTCTTTAATGAATTTCGTATGTTTCTCATTTGATTTAACTCTCAACCGTTGAAGTTCATTTATCCATGTTTTATCCATATGACGACTATCTCCCTGACGAGAGGTAATCACTCTTTCACTATGTATCATTTTCTGTTCCATAGACCATAGTTCCCCGTAGTATTCAAGAAGATGTTTCTTAATCGTATCCTCATTACCTAACGAACAATTCTTTGGTCCGTGTCCCGTTCTACTGATACAAAGATTATTGTATCTCTTATTTCCCTTCTTAAAACCCACCACAGAACAATTAAACATATAGTCCTTCTTCAAGTGGTCTATGTGTGGGACTATATCAGTCAGTTCAGTTTTTATCTCTTTCAACAATTCTTTCTGTTTTTTTAGTTTCTTGTTGAGAGTATCAACTCGTTTCTGTTTTAGAACAAACAACCTGTATTTCTCTCTATAATCAAGGAGATTCTTTCTCACTTCTTTATCAAGGTTTTTGTAGAGTTCTTCGGGGATAAACTCAAACCCTTCCTTTTTACCGTTCTCGTAGGAACCTTCTTCTTTTATTATCATACCACTACTTTAATTTTGTCTAAATGTATTGATTGTCTTTTCCTTTAGAATGTTAAATTCTTCCTTCATTCTCTCAACTTCTATTTCTACTGAAATAATTTCTTTTTTTAAATTATGAATTAAATTTTTTCTTGAAATAAAATCTTCATCATTTTCATCAATCAAATCTCCATACATTTCTATTTCACGATTTAACTTTTCAACAGATTTAGGGTTTTCTACTTTAATTTTACTTAAATAGTTTTTTCTGTCTTCTAATTGATTGAATTCATAATCTATTCTAGACAATAAGTTTTTCTCTTCATCTGTATCTACAAGAGGAAATCTATATGAATAGTATTTCAGACCTAACTTATCCATCCATTTTTTATATAATCTATCACTTTCGAAAATTTCTTCAGTTTCTATTCTATCCCTCTCATCACTACGACTTCCAAAAAACAATCCAATAATTATTAATATTATTAAAAATATAATTTCCATTTTACAATTTACAATAAATCATACTATAAAACATAAAACCCCATTGATGGTGGGGTTCAAACTGGATGAGATTGGGAATTTTAGGATTGAGTGGAGAGAGGGTTAGTATTTTACCTGTATCCACAATCTCTTTCATTACCACCTCTATCCCAACATTTTTCAGAAATCAATTCTCCATCCTTGTAAGTCTCTTCTTGATACTTCTGTCCATTCGAATACCATTCTGTCCATAATCCAACTTTCTTTTCGTCCTTCCAAATTGTTTTAAACTCTCTCTGTCCATCCTCATACCATCCATTCCATACTCCATCTGGTTTCCCATTTTTAAAATAACCTTTAAATTCCTTTTCACCTGAATCATATTCTTTATAAACAGAACCAGAGAATGGTTCTTCTGAATTGATTTCATATTTCAGACCACCTCGGTCTTGTAATTTATCTATATCTATTTCCTTTGAACATCCAACAATTAGTAATAATGATATTATTATATAGTTTTTCATATGGTAAGAATTTACCCCGAATTACTCTGTGAAACAAAAAACCCCATTGATGGTGGGGTTCAAACTGGATGAGATTGGGAATTTTAGGATTGAGTGGAGAGAGGGTTAATTTGACCCAGAGGCGTTTCATTTTAATTTTCTATATATATATTCGGTATGAGCTAGAAACCCTTTTAATATTTCCTTCAGAATATTCTTTAATTATATCGGGAATTATGCTGTAATTATATTTATTATCATCGATTTTATAAATAATATAAATTTTGTATAATTCTCCTAAGCCTTTATTATGCATTTCCTCTGCCTTCTTCCATTCATTGAATGAAATTTCTATCCAAGTTGGATTTGATGAATCACGATATTTAACCTCTATATATTCATATGAATGACCATTCTTTTCTATTAAAATATCATAAGGGTTATATTTTTCAGTATCTTTGTTAACCCATATAACTTTGTAGCTATCTCCATTTTCTTTATATGTAAAATAATTTGACTTAACTTCAAAATTGTCTTTTTTATGGTGACTGTCCATTAATGTTATAAAAATTTTTTCTTCACCTAACCTACCTCTTGCTCTTGCTACTTTATTATTGAGTCTTACTTTATTTCTGCGACCTTCAGTTGAATCTTTAGTGCCTGAAGTTGAATCTCCCTTATCTAACTTTTCGCTTTTATTATTTATAATTTCAGTTGGGAGCCATTCGATATGTTCAATTTCAAATTCGTTTTTTTCATTATCAGATCTATCTTCCTTTGCTTTTGCTTTGTCCTGTTTATGCTTCTCAAGAATAGCTTTTAACTCTTGAGGAGTGTAATCTTTTGTTAAATTATATTTTTCTTCAGTATTCTCTGACATATCTGAATCCAGAAATGCAGGTTTAAATTCTAATAGTTTGGCAAAATCAGCAATTAATTCAGTATCTGTAAAATATTCATCTGCTATTTCTTTAAGATAAATATCTTTTGGGCGAGAACACTCACCCTTATTATTAAATACCCACTCAGTATTTCTTAAATCAGAAACTAAGTCCGAATCAATCCTTTTCATTTTTGATGTTCTGTAATAATAGTGAATTTCAGTTTTACCAAGTTGACTGTTCCACCATATTGAACCATCATTTATAATGTATTTAATTATCATTTCCCAAATTATTACCGACTTTTTTTTATCAACTGAAGCCAAGCATTCAACCAAACCTTCGAAGGTCACATCTTCGATTTTCTCTACTTGTGTATATTCATCTAAAATAGAATGTATCGGAAAATCATTGTATGGATCTCTTAGGAAATTGGTAAGAGTAGGCATTTTCATTATCCCCCAGCTTTCCAATGCCTCAGTGAATTGAGCTTCAAAACTTTTATCTTTAAATAAGGGCTTATATATAATGGCATTATCATAGTTGTCAAAATACTTTTGGAGTTTATCAGAGTATAAATAACAATGTGATATTTTTTGAAACTCTATTTTTTTATTTACTTTTATCGGTAAAATTTTTGCTTTATTAATATGATTAGAAATTATTTCCTTTTCATCATTTTCAGTTTTATCATCTAAATAGAATTCAACAATATTTTTCATATCATTATAATATTCATTATTTTTGTAATTAGGACTTTTGACTTTATACTTAGATATAATCTCATTTTTAATCTCATCTATCCTTGAAGCTTTTTTAACGCCAAGATTTTTAAACATATTGAATATAGATTCACTCTTTATATAATCCTGTGCTATAATTGGATAATTGACCGAAGCGTTACCCTCAAAATAAATTTGTAATTCATCATTTGCATCAAAAGGAGCTATAAATTTTCCCTTAGATGTCTTTACAAATGGTATTCCCCTTAATACTGAATTATGAGATTCTTTATTCAAGAATTCATTCTCACTTATAAATTCATAAAAATCAATTAACCAATCCTTTGATCTGGAAGAAAAAAAATCTTCATCTAGCAAATTAAATATTTTCTCAGGAGGTATTTCTTTCACACCGCATTTCTTCAAAAAAGATCTAAGATCATTAAATTTATATTTGCAGATATTTTTATCCATCCATGGATTCATTCCTAATTCAACCATAGTATCATGATTAAATAATTCTGCGATTTCAATTTCTCCAGGGATTGCAATGTCACAAGGAAAAGCATAGTGGTCCCTATAAGGAATTAAAGGTATTTCATCTAATAGTTCAGCTAACGCATCACTAAATTCTTCAATATAATTAGCTTTGTTCCATGCATCCTTCATGGGAAGCAATTTCAATAAATCTAAGTTAAGTTTTTTATTTTTTTTGAAATATCGAATAGAATCTTTGTAAAGTAATATTAAATGATTAAATAAATCTAAATTTTCATCACTATGGTCGTTTAGCAATTCTCTGCCTTGATTAATATCAAATGGCGCTTGAATAACAAAAGGTAAATCGGTGACAACTTTAGTTGGAAAAAAACAATAACAAATTTTTCTATTTGCGGAAATAATTGATTGATTATCATCAATTTTGTAAGCTATTTGTATGTAATCAATTTTGTCTTTATCTCTTAATCTTCCTTTTTGAAATAACAAAAACTCTTCACTATCTCTAACATCAGAAACGATATCCAATCTAATTTTTTTTAATACCAGATCTGAGCCAATAGGTTTATTAGCAATGATACTTTTCTTAATTATTTTTTTTTCATCATTAACTATTAATTCTACACTATTTATTTTCTCTAAAAATAATATTACCATCGGGTCTAAACTTGAAAGCTCATCATTAAGCATAGAAAATGTTTTTTCTACTGGATTAAGCTTTTCATCAAATGGAATAATAAATTTTGCACCTTTTATGTTTTCATTATTTGGAATCTCTTCAACATTAAGAGGGCCTTCAAATCTCAGTGCATACCTTTCAGAATACACCTCAGGTTTCTTTGAAATTGAAAAGATAGATTTGAATCCCATACCAAATTTGCCAATGGAATTTTGCTTATCTGAATGCCCAATTTTCACAAGAGCTTCAAAATTAGATTTTGTAAATTCTATGCCATCGTTAATAAAAATTAAGTTTTCATCATTTAAAATAAATTTTACACTTTTTGATTTTGAATCTTCAGCATTTTGTAATAGTTCATAAATAAAATGTGCTTTATTACTTGTGAGACCCTCAAGATATTTTAGATTTACCCATTTTTTAACAATGGGTGAATCTTTTTTTAAATCATCCGATAATTGTTGTATAAAATTCATATTTATTTCGAATCATAGCTAGCTAATGAACGAGTATAAATTTCATTTAGATGTTAAAATTAATCCAGACCATGATGATATAAAACTCCCCGTTGAATCATATTCTATAGAACAAAATAAATTTTCACTTCTTGATGTTATAACAATGTTTCCTTTGTTGTTCTTTAGAAATAAAGGTATCAGATTTAATTAAAATTGCAATAGTTAATATGAGCCAGAGGCGTTTTATTGCTTAAATCCTATTCCTTTAGGTGGGAGTTAAGTTGCATTTTTTTTAAAGATCAAACTCTGAATCTAATTTGCTCCGTAAATCATTTATAAAGTCATCATTATTAATTTTTGCTGTTAATTTTCTGTCATTTTCAGAAAAGACTGATTCAATTATTAAAGGGACTACATCTCCCTTATTGAAAAGAGACTTTAAATCCAAAAACTCTCTTCTTAAACTTTTTTTAATTGAATGAATAGGAAGGAGAAACGTTGCAGAAAATTGATTTTCAAAGAATAATCCATAATCTTGAATTCCATCAACCTTCAATTCAAATGTTGCTCCAACATCGGGTAAATCGGGAATGGAATCAAGATATCTTTCTTCAATTATTTCTTTCATATCACTGTCAATTAATCTTGCTTTGGACTCTGGATTTGTTGGATTAGTATCTACATTTACTACTTCTACTTTAAACCTATCTTCTCGATTAAATAGAGCCCTTACATTTGGTATAAAATGTTTGATACCCAACTCTGAAGCAGGAAGTAACATTTTAATCCCCCATTTATTTTTTACAAATATGCCGTAATCAGCACCGTGTGTAAGAGAAGTTTCAAATTGGTCACCAATTGATGGGAAATTTGAATCTTGTTCTAATTCAATTTTTTCAATATCCTCTTCAACTATTTCTTCTACTTCAGGTTTTACTGTTTTTATTGGAGATTGTTGTGATCTAGGAGCTACTACTTCCTTTTTGGATACAATTATTGTTCTTTTATCCCGGTCTTTGTGTTCAAAGATTGGACGAAGGTCATTCAAATCATCGTAATCCATCCCAACGACCTGTAATAATTCAATTGCACTTGAACCTTTTGATGATACTACTTTAACAATTTTACCTTTTGATTTCAAAGATCTAATCATTGGAACAAAATCACCGTCACCTGAAAATAAAACCATAATATCAAATAAATGCGAAGAAGCCATTACATCTACAACAAGTTCAATATCAAGGTTTCCTTTTAAATGTGTTTTTCCTGTTTTATGATCATAGATTTTTTTTAATTGTTTTTCAATTAATGCAAAGCCAGATGTAGCCATAAATCTACTAAACTTTTTTTCATCAATTGTCGGTGGTATGTGGTATGCTCTATAAAAATTTGCTGATACAAGATTGTGTTTTTTTGCATAATAATCTCTGACTTTTATCCAGTCTATAAACCATCCAAGATCTTTCAAGGTATATAGAATGTTACTTCCATCTATAAAAATTGCAATTCTGTCCATTTTATTCTCCTTTATATGAGCCAGAGGCGTTTCATACAGGAAATTACACAGAAATCACCCAACAATGTGGGTGTGTCTTTTATAAACAAAAAAGCCCGCTTTATAGATCTCACGGTATATATATACCCCTATCGTTATATGCGGGAAGTACCCCTAGGGGGCGTGCCCCTATAAATGCCCCTAATTTGTGACTTTAATTGAATACTTATGACAAAGGATGAACTACATCAGGTATAAAGTAAAGGTCCATAAAAATA
>Ga0315339_1002660_pt1 | contig 13302 bp, 12 predicted proteins | sample ASW17metaG_FD_204514 | JGI IMG/M metagenome (GOLD analysis project Ga0315339, IMG submission 204514) | Ammonia-oxidizing marine archaeal communities from Pacific Ocean, United States - ASW #17 | ecosystem: Environmental > Aquatic > Marine > Oceanic | place: USA: California | collected 2016-12-05
GACGTCCAACCCGGCCAAGCGGGCTATCTGGACCTCTCGCATACCGTGTCGCTGCGCGGCGTGCGGGCGGGCGAAGTCAACCGCGCGGAGGGAGATGTCCACGCTTCTGGAAATCCGCACTATTGGCTCGACCCGCGCAACGGCAAGCGCATCGCGGGCGCAATTGCTGATCGCTTGGCTGAGCTCGATCCGGACAATCGAGCGCGATACCAGGAGCGTCTCGCCGCGTTCAATGCAGAACTGGATGCGCGAATGCCGGCGTGGCTCGCCGGTGTTGCCGGGCTGTCAGGCCGCCCGGTCATCGTCTACCACAAATCGTTCATCTACTTGGCGGCGGCGCTCGGTTTCGAAATCGTTGACCAGGTGGAGCCGCTGCCCGGTATTTCACCCAGTGCGGCGCACCTCAACGATTTGATTTCCCGCATCAAGCGCGAGCGCATTGGTCTGCTGATCATGGAACCCTATTACGAGCGCCGCTCGGCGGAACTGCTGCAAGCGCGCACTGGCATACGGGTGGCGGTAGTCCCCCACTCGGTCGGTGCAGAGGCAGACATCAAGACCTATTTCGATCTGTTTGACGCTATCGTCAAGGCGTTGGCCGGCGCCGGGTCCTCCTGAGCGGCGGCGTGCCGTTATGAAGCCAAGGGACTCCTCCTGATGGATGCGGTCACCATACTGCTGCCGGCCTTTGTCTTCAGCTTACTGCTTCTGGCGACGCACACTTATTTGGGGCTCCATGTGCTCGCGCGCGGCATCATTTTTGTTGACCTAGCGCTTGCCCAGATCGCGGCGCTCGGAGCTAGCATCACCCTCTTGACCGGCGTCGACGCGCACGGGTTTGAGGCGCGCCTATATGGCATCGCGTCGACCCTTGTGGCGGCGCTCGGCCTAACCCTCTTGCGTCGAGTGCCCGACAAGACGACCCGCGAAGTGATCATCGGCAGCGTATATGTCGTGGCGACGGCGCTTTCGGTGCTCGTTCTAAGCCGCTCGGTCTACGGTATGGAGGAGCTGAAGGCGTTGCTGAACGGCAGTATCCTGTGGGTACGATGGCAGGAGATAGGCATCGTCGCCGCCGTCTTTGCGGCGCTTGGCGTACTGCATCTTGTTTTTCGAGCCCGCTTTCATGCTCTCTCCTTCGCACCTGATCAGGACGAGACGGCGCAGACGCCGAGCTTTCTGTGGGAATTCCTTTTCTTCGCGAGCTTCGCAGTGGTAATCGCTATCGCTGTGCACGTTGCAGGCATCCTGGTCGTTTTCGCCTATTTAATCATCCCCCCGTTTGCGGCGTCGCTCCTGACCCGCGGCTTCGCGCTGCGGCTTGTCCTCGGCTGGGGCCTCGGGCTCACCGCAACGCTGGTGGCGCTCGCAGTCGCCTATCATGCCGACTTGCCGGTCGGAGCCACCGTCGTCTCGCTGCTCGGGGTCCTCCCTATTCTGGTTCTTCTTCTCCGCGCGCGTGCCCGGTAAACCGAGCTCGTCTGCCTACATGTGCAGGACCATATCGCCTAGCGGTCCAGGACGGTGGAGAGCTTGCCAACCCAAGTTTAGTCTTCTGCAATAGGAAAAATTAAATTCTCTCGTTGAACGCCTGAAGCAATTTCGGCGAGGTGTCGGGCTGACTTTCTGCAGTGCAACACAACTAGCTGCTCTTAATTCTTACAATCAAAACCCTAGGTGCCCACCGCCAATGTGCTAGCATGGCTAACATGGGCAAAAATAGGAAATGATATGATCGAGCTGACCTTGGAACAACAGGTCGCACGACTGGCGGCTATCGAGGACATTAAGCAAATGAAGGCGCAGTATTGCGCATACGCGGATCATGGCTACGACCCGGAGGGCATGGCGAGCCTTTTTACGGAGGACGCCATTTGGGACGGCGGCGATTTTGGCCGTTTTGAGGGAGTTGACGCTATCAAAGAGTTCTTCCGCGGTATCTCGAACGATATCGTGTTTGCGATCCATCCGGTGATGAATCCGATCATCATAGTCGACGGCGATACGGCGAACGCAAAATGGTTTCTTATCATGTGGTGCACTATGAACGTTGAAAACCGTAAGGAAGCTCGCTGGTTTGCTGCAGAATATGATGACCACTTGGTCAAGCGCGACGGCAAGTGGCTGTTTACGCATATCAAGGTTGATGGAAAATTCTTTGTGCCGCATGCCGACGGTTGGGCCGATCAAACGGGATAGCAGTGTCGAACTTCTGGTGAGTGACGACTTGGCAGCATCAGCCGAATGGTGGTCGTTGGCAGCTTAACAGCCTCGCTGTTAGGAGCTTTAGAAACTGGTTCCATATAGTCTTACAACGCCCCCCAAGGGCTCTCCCTGTCCCCTTGCAGTAACTCCTTCGAAGGTATCCTCGGCGCGCGACACTCAACCGCGATCCAATAAATCATCCAAGAAATCGGCCTTAGCGGAACTAGCGCTAAACAGAAGAGCAACGACAGCTAGGGTGGCAGCTAGCTTTTTCATGCGGAAATTCTAATTGAATTTGTGGCCAGTAGCGAGAGGCACCAAGGAAATTGGGTGATGGGGCAACACCTGAGCTACCCGGTTAATTGCCTTTGGATGTCGTCTCTCTTCACCCTCAGACTCTTTCCCAATATGCCTAAAGTTCTTCCGGCCCCTGATCTACCGCTGGTCGTTAAATATGACCTTCTGGGTTCTAAGCTTTTCTATCTGGGCGTAAGTCATTAAGCCGGGCGCGGCAAAGGCGCTAACTGGGCAAATGCTAAGACAATATGGACCGAGGCGCCCAGCAAACCGATCGAAGGCTAAATCGCGGTCGTTAATATGATCCTAAATCGGGCGCGGCAAGGCGGCTGGTGGGGAGCTGGCGTTTTCAAGGTGTGTCGCAAGGCGAAGCAATTTTCGTTCTGAAACCAGGGTGATCCGAACCGCGCAAAGATGGACGGCCTAATTGGCGGGCAGCCGGGGCCATACGGTTAAACGGGACCATGACAAGCCGTCAGCCAGTCACCCCTTGTGAGCATGATGGTAGCGGGTGAAAAAAGTGTGCCGCTGCGCCACTCTTTATTCTCGTATAAAATCTATGGCTCAGATGATATTTATTCTAGTCTAATACGCGGTTCGTCAGTGCTATAGGCCTCTCGGAAAGACGCCACACCAACTTCGATAGCCTCGTCGATCATGACCTGCTCCCACCGGCGCATAAGTCTTTTCTGGGCACGAATCGCCTTGGGGCTTGCCGACAGGATGGCGTCAGTCCATGCAGCTACAGCGTGATCAAGGTTAGAGGGCGGCGCGATTTTTTCTATTATGCCAGAATCCAAAGCCTCCTCGGCTGTCAGGGTGCGCCCCGTATATAGTAACTCCGATGCCCGGCCCCAGCCCATCAAACGAGGAAGTAAAGCGGCCTCTATCACCGATGGAATGCCGACCTGCACCTCTGGCATCGCGAAGGTCGAACGTTCGGAAGCCCCTCGCATGTCGCAGCTTACCGCGAGTTCCAGCGCACCTCCCAGGCACGGACCGTCTATCTTTGCAATCACAGGTACTGGACAATCGCGCACTGCCTGGCACGCTCTATGTAGCAACCGAATGAACTTTTCTGCATTGCCAAGGGTCAGGTTTTTAAGCTCTACGACATCTGCACCAGCCGAAAAGGCTCTGCCCGCGCCGGAGATAACAACACAGCGCAGAGTATCATCACCGGATACATTCGTAATTGTGGCTGTCAGGCTCTTAATCAACAGCCGTGACATGGCGTTTAGCTTTTCAGGCCGGCTCAGTGTGACTTCCGCAATGCCTCTAGTCAGCGATATCGTAACCGGTTCCGTCATTGCGTTCTTCCACCCCCATCTAAAGTATGCGACGTAAAATATTGGAGCAATTTTGCAATTTCAACCATTTTAGCCTCCAAATGATTGTCATTCGGGCGGTGGTCGAGGGCGAAGAAGTGGTATGATATGTGACGGCTGTGACCCCCTTGTCACAATAAAAACAATTACCGAACATTGTCAAAAGGTGCACACTGGCACACATCTTCTGGCCTCGGTTGCCACGCTTCATGGGCGGCTGGGCATGAGCCATCGACACGGATAGGAAATCACGATTTCTATAATTCGGTGCCGTAGGCGAGGACCGCAGCCGAGGATCAACCCTTACAGCGAATTCAGCTTCTTAAGATTGGCCCGCCTCAGGTCCTCTTGTGAATACCCGAGATCGTAGGCCGGAGACAGGATGAGCCCGGCGTCCTTGATGTCTATCTTCACGAATGCTGACATATGCGCCAGGTAAGCCGACCACGTCGCTTCGAACGCCGCTAAAAGACGTGCGTCGGCTTCTGCTTTTATGTGGATCCCGGCGCAGCCCGTTACCCGGACGGCTTTGCGCAGCAAGACGTCGATAAAGCAAACCTCGACGGCCGGGCGTTTGCGGATGTTGGCGAGAGTGCCGGGAGAGCGGATGTTTCCGAATGCAATCGAAGAACTGTCGAGCACAACGAACGTCGCTTTCGGCGATACGGATGGCGTGCCATCATCATTGATCGAGGTAACCATGCCGGCGCTATGGTCGCGGATCAGTTTTATCATCTCGTCGGTGAGCATTACATCTCGCGCAGTTTGTTGCCTAACGGCTCGCACACGCTGCCGGCTAACAGTGCAACAACTAAAAACTTCATCTTCATCATTTTCAGTGGCCTCCGGCCACAGCATTAAGCACGAGGTGTAGAATGTTACTCTTTATGTGGTCGAATTTCGCGCGGTTAATAAGTATCAGCTAAGTCAAGCAACAGTGGTATCCATCTTACCGCCCGCTGAGCCTGGAAATTGTTTGAGATCATTGGCGATAGCATAGAAATCACCTTTTTCCGCCATAAAGATATGACCGATGGTCACCAGGCCGCTCGGCGGATCGAGAGTTCCGGCGGAGATCGAGGTGGTTTGTGCTCCGCTCGGCTGCCAGAAGAGACTTGCGCCGCACGTTCGGCAAAACCCGCGCCGCGCCTGGCCCGAAGAAGCGAACCAGGTAAGCCCGCTTTCTAAGACCAAAGAAAGAGCGGTATTTTCAACTTTGGTATAGGCGCCGAAGGCGCCGTGCAGGCGTCGGCACATATCACAATGACAATTGACCACGCCGCGCATCGGTCCGCGCACTTCATAGCGCACCGCGCCACAGAGGCAGCCGCCTTGATGTGCCGCTAAGCTACTTTTCATTTGAATCTCCTATTTTCGCCGGCTTCGTCTCACCGATGACGGAGTATAGCGGCGACAAAAAAGCCGTGAAATAGCGCCACTCTGCTGTAGGGCACAACTGAGCGATGATCGGCGCGGCCATAACCTAGATAAGTAATTTATTTAGTTATGATAACCATACAACCGCCTTGCCTTCGAGAGGTAGGGACCGGTTGTTCAAATCCTCTCACTACGACCAATTATTCCAAATATTTAGTAGGTAATTTCATTATCACATTGATATTTACCCCAATTTATACCCACTAAATAACACCGATAAACCCGCCAAATTAGCGTATGGGCCATAGCAAATCTTTAGATTGGTGGCTCCTCACGAAACCCCATTTTAATCCCTGTGTGTGACTGTTCTGCTAATTCGACATTATTACGTGCGGGGCCACTGCCGTATTTGTTTTCCCGTTTCGGGCCATACCGCAATTACCGCCTATTCGACCCGCACCTTATCGCCCTTTTTGATATTGCCAGCTTGCTCAACAAAGCCATAGACACCAACGCAGGGCAAAATTTTGTCGTCGAGTAGCGGCACCGGTAGCACGTTGAGGTCGACGATTGCCGGCAGGACCTTGGGATCGGCTTTGATGCCGCCATGTTGGGGTAACATCGGGATAAAACAGCGCGGGGTTGGATCGGAAATCATCAGGCGCACGTCGTCGCCGATACAGACGGTCTTGCCGACCCAGTCATTTTCGACAAAACCCTGCGCGCCCTCTGGCGTCTCGATGATCAAATTGGGTCGGAAGCGCCCGGCCTCAAAATTGATGTCGGGGCGTAGTTCTTTGAGGTGGGCGAGGGAGGCTGTGGTCAACATGTGGATGGCGGCGTAATCAGAAAAGCGGCCCTCCATCATAATCGCGCCGATATCGAGAATAACTTCCTCCTCGACCATCGGATCGAGGCGCTCAAGGCTGATTTCCTCGGGCTTGGTCGAGGATAATCGGGCAGCGCGCCCCACGGTCTCTGACAAACGCATATCGACATCGTCTGAATCGCTGGTGGTGCTGGAGCCGTCCGGCCAATGGACCTTTACTGGGGGCAAGGGCTGGCCGGCTTCAGGTGGCGCGGTAAAGGTGGAATTGAGAGTGAGGAGACCGCCCCATTTCGTAGGCATTTTGGCACTGCCGACTTTGCCGTTTTCCTTGTCGATCAAGGCATAGCCACGGTCGCCAAGTAGGCCATGCTCGGTGACGACGGATGTATCCAATTGCTCCGGGCCCATGGACTTTACGGCATAGCGCAAAATGGTTTGGATGGTTCCGGCGGTATACGCTTGATCAGGCATGGGGTAGCTCCTTGTTGGAAAGCTTCGAAAACTTTGGAGGAAGTGTAATCGTAGCGTGGTCTTGGCGCCAACGCTTTGCCTCACATCATTTTTCGGATTCCCCGACCATTCGCCAATAATAAGGTTTGATGCGGATCGAGCCCTTGTAAAACGTAGCGACGAGCTTAGCAGAATGGCGGGCTTTATTGTAGGTCTCGACCAGCTCATCGATGGCGCTTGGATGGGCATCAACGCGGAGATTGTGCCACATCTCAGGCTCGGGTGCGGCGACCATTACCGCTGCTGACATCACACCGCCAAAAACTTCGCTAGTCGAGCGTGTGGCAATAGCACCGGTTGTATCGTCCGTTACCTCTACATTATCCACATGACCGCCGGCGTGCTCGCCAGCCTGGATAGCCTGAATTAGGCGGAGGGTGAACTCTACTTCCGCCGAGGCGCTGAAGCTTTCCGAGATGGCATTTATCACCGCTGCAGATTTGATACTGTTAGCGCCCACGGCATGATCACGCTCAAGCCTGTGACCGTGCCACGGAATGCACTGATCGCCGGTCCAGGCAAAATTTTGGTCACCTTCGCCAGTCACCAAAAGTTGGCGCATCTCGCGCCTACCGTCGCCGGCCAGAACCGCCTCGCCGGCTTCCCGCGCTGATTGACCAGTGTGGAGTAACTGCATAACTTCAATGCCATTATCCACATTTGCGTAAGCTTGCGTTGCCGCCGCGCCGTGCAAGCTGACATGGGGCACAATGGCACCATAGCTGGAGATATCCGTATAACCGCAAGCGCCAAACGCCCCGGTCCTCTCATCCCGGGCGACAATAGAGAATGTCATGCCAGTGTGCTCCAAAGTTTTTGTCGTGCGCTACAGCGTGTTGTAATGCCATGGGCGGTTCCGGCTTTATCTTTTACGCATAGGCTGGATTTCAAATCAAAGTTAATTAGGGGCAAAGGTATTAGCTACTTAAGCGTATATTAGCATCGCCCCGATGCAATAATTAAGTATTCTGTTATCTTATTTAACGTTAGCAGAACGCGCGCGACTATCAAAAACGGCGCCGCCGTCATCTTGACCATGATACATTCTTCTATTGATTGATTAATTGCGCCGTTGGGAGCGCATCCTAATGCCGCATACAAGCGGAAACGACGTAAAAAAACGTCGTACGGGTAATTGTCGCGCATTGCCTGGCGCGCCATTATGACCCCAGCAAATTTCGATTGAGAACAAACGCCTTATGGAACATACGAAAAACAAGAATTACGTCGTCGCCACGGATGTCGGCGGCACTTGCACCGATACCATCGTCTTCGCGCCGGGTGAACCACTTTATCTTGGCAAGGCTCTGTCGACGCCGCCCAATTTCGCTGAAGGGGTGATGAATTCCATCCGCTCGGCCGCTGATACCATGGGCCTGAGCTTCGCCGAACTGTTCGCGCGAACCTCGCTCTTTGTGCATGGCTCAACGGTGGTTGATAATACGTTGCTCACTCGCGACGGCGCGCGCACCGGCCTTCTGACGACTGAAGGCTTTGAGGATACACTTCTTATCACGCGCGGCGCTTATGGTCGCTGGGGCGGGCTCAGCGAAGACGGTATCAAGCATCCGGTGGCGACGGATCGCGCCGCCCCTCTGGTGCCGGGTGATCGTATTCAAGGCCTGCCCGAGCGGGTTGATTATAAAGGCGCCGTGCTGCGCGCCCTCGATATCGAAGCGACCGAAAAAGCAGTACGCCACCTGGTTGAAGACAAAGGCGCCGAGGCACTGGCAGTGTGCTTCCTATGGTCATTCTATAATCCGGCGCATGAGCAAGCGGTGCGCGATGTGATCGAGCGTGTGGCGCCCGGCACTTATGTATCGCTGTCGAGCGATATCGCGCCGGTGCCGGGTGAATATGAGCGCACCTCTACAACCGTGATAAATGCCTATGCCGGCAATATCGCCGCTGATTATCTCAATAATCTGCAGGAGCTGATAACCGCTGAGGGTTATAGCGGGCCGCTGCTGGTGATGCAGGGCTATGGCGGTTTGCTGCCAGCCAAGGAGGCAGCCAACCGGGCGGTTGGCATGATTGAATGCGGCCCGGCGGCGGGTGTGATCGGCAGCCGTTATCTAGGCCAAATGATGGACGACGGCGATGTGATTGCCGCCGATATGGGCGGCACTACATTTAAGGTTGGTGTCATTCAGGGTGGTGAATTTGATTATGCCCGCGAGCCGATGGTCGATCGCTTCCATTATGTGGCGCCGAAGATCGAGGTTATCTCAATTGGCTCCGGCGGCGGTAGTATTATTACGCTGGATCCGCGCACCAAAGTGCCAAGCGTTGGCCCGCGTAGTGCTGGCGCCCGGCCCGGCCCGATTTGTTATGGCCAGGGCGGCGAGGAACCGACGCTGACCGATGTGATGATCCTGGTCGGCTATATGAACCCCGATAATTTCCTTGGTGGTTCAATCACCCTCGATATTGCGCGCGCGCGCAGTATTTTCAAAGAGAAGATCGCTGATCCACTTGGCCTTGGCGTTGAGGAAGCGGCGATTGGCATCTACCGTATTGCGGCGGCGCAGATTACTGATCTCATTCACGAGATCACGGTAGAGCGCGGCCTCGATCCGCGCGATTTTGTTCTTCATGCTTTTGGCGGCAGTTGCCCATTGGTGTGCGGTATTTTCGGCGCCGAGCTTAATGTGAAGCATATCGTCATTCCTTATACCGCTTCGGTAAATTGCGCCTTCGGTTTGGTCTCTGCCGATATCGTGCATGAATACAGTGTCACGAAAACGCTGCCCGTACCGAGCAGTGCCAAGGAGATCAACGCTATTTATCAGCCAATGTTAGCGGCCGCAAAGGTGCAGCTCTTGGATGAGGGGTTCGATGCTGCCGGCACCGCCTTCGAGTGGTCGATTGATCTCCGTTATGGCCGTCAAGTACATGAGGTGACCACACCGGTGCGTGGCGAGACGCCAGTAAGCGAGGCGTCGCTGGCCGCGTTAGTCGATGATTTTGAAGCCCTTTACGAGCGTAAATTTGGCAAGGGCTCAGCCTATCGCGCTGCCGGCATGGAGATGACCATGTTCCGCCTGACTGCGCGCGGCCTGATGAAGCGCCCGGAAATCGAAAAATTAGCACTCGGCAGCAAGGATGCTAGTGCCGCAAAAACCGGCCGGCGGCGGATCTTCGTCGAGGCGGCGAGCGAATTGGTCGAATCCGATATCTATGATTTTGAACTGCTCGCGCCGGGCAATGAAATCATCGGCCCGGCAGTGATTCATACGCCGATCACCACCATCGTCCTACAAGACAAGCAAACCGGACTGCTCGACGAATTCCGCAACATGGTCATTTACTTTACCTAGTACAGATACCGAGGCACAGCCATGGACCCGATTACATTTTCAATTATCCGTCACCGGCTCTACCGCGTTATCGATGAGGCGGTGATTACGCTCAAGCATGTTTCTGGCAGTGCCATTACCAATGAGGGCCATGACCTTATGGTCTCGCTCTACCGCGCGGATGGCTCGCTACTAATGGGCGGTGTTGGCTTTCTGCATCATTTGACTAGCGCGGCCGAGGCTTGCAAATCGATTATCCGGCGCTTTGAGGGCCGGGTGAAAGAGGGCGATGTCTTCCTCACCAATTGCCCCTATACGGCTGCGCTACATACGTCCGATGTCTATCTCGTTGCGCCCATTCACTATGATGGCAAGCTGGTGGCGTGGAGTGCCTGCTTCGTTCATGTCTATGATATTGGCGCGATGGTGCCGGGCGGCTTTAGTCCGGATTCGCGCGACATCTTTACCGAGGGCTTTTCCTCGCCCGGCCTCAAGCTGGTCGATCAGGGCGAGATGAACCACGATATTATGGATACCATCCTCAACATGGTGCGCGCGCCCGAGATGGTGGCGCTGGATCTCTCCTCCATGATCGCGGCCAATAACGTGGCGCGTGAGCGCACCGCGGCATTAGTGCATAAATATGGTCCTGAAGCGGTCGACCAGGCGTGTCAAATGCTGGTCGATCAATCGGAAGAAAGCTTCCGCGAGCGTCTGCGGGAACTGCCTGATGGGCGTTGGGAATCACGCCAATATTTCGATATCGAAGACGAGACCTACTGCGTTCTTTTGGCGATGACTAAACAAGACGATACACTCCATTTTGATTTCAGCGGCTCCAGCGAGCAATCGAAATACGGCATCAATTGCGCCTATTGGGCGACCTGGGGTGGCTTCTTCGCACCGCTCTTTCCGCTCCTTTGTTATGACATCACCTGGAATGACGGCGTCTTGCGGCCAATCTCTATGACGGCGCCAGAGGGCACAATAGTGAATTGTACCCGCCCGGCACCCATATCGCTGGCCACCGTTGGCGCTATCCAGTCAGTCAATAATGCGGCCTGTACCTGCATATCCAAGATGTTGTCGGCGAGTGAAAAATACGCCAAGGAAGCGACGGCTATCTGGCATGGCAGCCATTTTGCTATCTTTATGTTTGGCCAAAATCAAAAAGGCCAGGAAGCCATCGGCATCATGACCGAGACCTTCGGCGGCGCAGGTGGCGGACGTAGTTTTGCTGATGGTGTCGATGTAGGTGGCGAAATCCCCAACCCGATCGGGCGTATGGCCAATGTGGAGACGACGGAAAATCACTTCCCGGTGCGCTACCTGTTTCGCCGCGCCACTGGCGATTCTGGTGGGCCGGGCAAATATCGCGGCGGCACTGGTTTGGAGTATGCCGTCCAGCAGCATGATGCGCCTGACGGCGGTATTCATTACGTAGTCTCCGGTAAAGGTACCAAGTTCTCCATGAGCGAAGGCCTCGGCGGCGGCTATCCGGGGGCACCGTGCAATTATCGCTGGGTGCATAATAATGAAGCTTTGGCAGCTGGTAAAATTGTCAATCCTTTCGCAACCTCAACGGACCAAATGACTGGTGAGCAACAATCTGTGTCGTGGGGTGTCTATCCGCTGATGGACCAGGATGTGCTCTATGTGCGCTCTGACGGTGGCGGTGGTTACGGTGATCCGCTGGCGCGCGCGCCTGATAAGCTGGCGCGTGATGTACGTCAGGGTAACGTCAGCGAGGACGTGGCGCGAAGTGTCTATGGCGTTGTTCTTGATGGAGCGGGGGAGGTTGATATGGCGGCCAGTGAAGCGGCCCGCGTAGACATCCGAACAACCCGCTTAAGCCAGGAGGCAGCAGAATGAGCACACGTATTTCGGCCTCGCTGGTCGTAAACGAGAAAAGTGAAATCGCATGCATGTCTTGCGGCCATGCGCTCGGGCCATCAGGCAAGCCGTGGAAGGATGCGGCGTGTTTGAGTGAAATTCCTCTTGAGGGCGCTGCGGGCGCGCCTTTTTCAAATGCGGCCTATGTTCTCCTGCGGCGATTTTATTGCCCGGGTTGCGCCGCTATTCTCGACAGTGAAACGGCGCTTGCCGGTGATCCTTTTCTTAATGATGTGGTTCACATATAGCCATGCATGATATTGAAATCCGCCAGGAAGTAATCGACCGCGTCATGGCGCGGCGTAGCCGGTTCCATTTGTTTGATCGCCTTGAACCGACAAAGACGGCGCTGGTGGTGATCGATATGCAGAACACGTTCCTGCGTCCTGGCGCGCCGGTTGAGGTGCCGAAGGGGCGCGATATTGTTCCTAACATCAACCGTCTGAGCGCTGCCTTGCGTGAGCTTGGCGTGCAGGTGATCTGGGTGACCCACGCCAATAGTAGCCCCGGCGGTAAAAGCGACTGGTCGGGCTTCTTCGAAAATTTTGTCGCCGATGAACTACGCAGCAAGACCATTGCCGGCCTAGAACCGGGCGCTGATGGCCAACAGATATGGCCTGAGCTGGAGGTTGCGCCGGCGGATACGAAAATATTTAAGAACCGCTATAGCGCGCTGATCTCGGGTGCGTCTTCCCTGGAAAGACAGCTACGTAGCCAGGGCATTGATACGGTCATGATCGCCGGCACAAAGACCAATGTGTGCTGCGAATCAACCGCGCGTGATGCCATGATGCTCGATTTCAAAACGGTGATGCTGTCCGATTGTTGTGCAGCACTTTCAGATGAAGAACACCGCGCCACACTGGAAACTTTTATTCAGCAATTCGGCGATGTGATGACGGCGGACGAAGTGCTGGCCGCGCTCAACAAATAACGCTACGAGAAAAATACAAAAATATGTTTGGTTGGCCCAAAATCGATAGTTGTGAACTTTTCGGGATTGAGCATCTCATTATTCAGGCGCCGGTGGAAGGCTCGAGCAACTCGAGCGCTAGCCGCCGCCGTTAGCAATGTAAGCCAGCCCGGCTCGCTCGGCTCGGCCGCAGTGTCGCCCGGGAAATTATGTGAAGGGGCGGTTTTGGCGAAGCTCTAATCTAGGCTACCCCCGACTACAACAAATAAGCACCACCATTGGCGTTGAGAGTAGTACCAACGCAAAACCCTGCTTCTTCGGATGCGAGAAAGAGCGCGGCAGCGGCGATTTCCTCCGGCTTGCCGAGGCGGCCAATTGGCATCAAATCATGGACCAGTTTGGTGATCACTTCTTCGTCAATGCCGGAGAGCATGGAGGTGTCGGTCGGCCCTGGCGACAGCGTGTTAACGCAGATACCGTCTTCGATGGCCTCAAGTGCCAGACATTTACTGAAGGCAATCACAGCTGCCTTAGAGGCGGCATAATGGCTGAGGCCCGCATTGCCGCGATGGGCAACTTCAGAAGCGAAATTGACAATGCGACCCCATTTTTTCTCACGCATGGCCGGCAGAACGGCGCGGCAGCAGAGGA
>Ga0315339_1002661_pt1 | contig 13296 bp, 10 predicted proteins | sample ASW17metaG_FD_204514 | JGI IMG/M metagenome (GOLD analysis project Ga0315339, IMG submission 204514) | Ammonia-oxidizing marine archaeal communities from Pacific Ocean, United States - ASW #17 | ecosystem: Environmental > Aquatic > Marine > Oceanic | place: USA: California | collected 2016-12-05
ACAAACCCATGTTCACGCCGCATATCGATTGCGGCGACAATGTTGTGATCGTCAACGCCGAAAAGATCTGGCTGACAGGCAACAAACGGGCCGACAAGGTGTATTACTGGCACACCGGTTATCCGGGTGGGATCAAGAGCCGTACAGCCGAAGCCATATTGGATGGCGATCATCCGGAACGCGTCATTCAGAAGGCAGTGCAGCGGATGTTGCCGAAGACTAAACTTGGCCGGCAGCAGATTTCCAAGCTGAAGGTTTATGCGGGACCTGATCATCCGCATGAGGCGCAGTCGCCCGTCGTGATGGATGTTGCGGCTATGAATTCGAAGAATAAAAGGAGCGCCTGACAATGACAGACGAAACCGGCGCAACACTTGCCGACGTAATGCCGGCGGATGCAGCCCTTCCGGTCGAAATTGAGGTGGCTCCGGTCTACGAGCGCAAAGTAGATGAAAAGGGCAGGTCCTATGCCACCGGCAAGCGCAAGGACGCGGTCGCCCGTGTCTGGGTATTGCCGGGTACCGGTAAATACACCATCAACGGTCGCGAGGGGAATATTTATTTTGCGCGCCCCACGTTGCAGATGATTATTCGCCAGCCGTTTGACGTGGTTGAGCGGGAAGGGCAATTTGATGTCTGGTGCACCGTCAAGGGTGGCGGCCTGTCGGGCCAGGCCGGCGCCGTGCGCCACGGCATTTCCAAGGCGCTGACGCTGCAGGAGCCGGAACTGAGAAGCGCGTTGAAAAAAAGTGGGTTCCTGACCCGCGACCCGCGCGTCGTCGAACGGAAGAAGTACGGCAAGCCCAAGGCCCGTCGAAGCTTCCAGTTCTCGAAACGATAGGGACTGCCACAAAATTGGTAAAACCAAGGGCGTCCCGGTGGGGCGGCCTTTATCATATAGGAGAACTTCTCATTGATGAGAGGAATAGAAGCATGACTCGCACCGTATTTATCGATGGTGAGGAAGGCACGACGGGCCTGCAAATCCGTGACTGGCTGGAGGGCCGCGCTGAACTAGAGCTCATTCACCTTGCCGAGGCGGAACGGAAAGACCTAGCGGCGCGGCGCGATGCGCTGAATGATGCCGAACTCGCCATATTGTGTTTGCCTGATGATGCGGCGCGCGACGCGGTCGCCATGATCGATAATCCCAAGACACTAATTATAGATGCGTCCACCGCGCATCGCGTATCGGACGGGTGGGTCTATGGGTTTCCTGAAATGACGCCCGATCAAAAGAGCCGCATCGCAGCGGCAAAAAGGGTGACCAATCCGGGTTGTTATCCAACCGGTGCGATCGCGCTCATCCTGCCGCTGGTTGATGCCGGGATAGTACCGCCTGAACACCCGGTGCAGATCAACGCTGTGTCGGGCTATTCCGGCGGTGGTAAATCGCTGATCGCGCGGATGGAGGATACCGGGAATCCCGATCCTGTCGCGAGCGCATTTTTCGTGTACGGATTACGTCTTGAACACAAGCACGTTCCGGAGATGCAGCATTATGCGCGTCTCACCCACCGCCCTTTGTTCGCGCCAAGTGTGGGACGGTTTCACCAGGGCATGATTGTCCAGGTGCCGCTTCTGCTTTGGGACTTGCCGGGGGCGCCGACGGTTGCGCACATACAGCGAACATTGTGCGACTATTATCGAGCCTGTCATTTCGTGACGGTCGCCGAAGGCGCTGGCACCGCGGCGCGGGCTTCACTGCTGGATCCGGAGAACCTGAACCATACCAACCATCTAAGGCTGTTTGTTTTCGGCAATGAGGATACGCAACAGGTTGTTCTGGCGGCGCAGCTCGACAATCTCGGGAAAGGGGCCGCGGGCCAAACCGTTCAGAACCTGAATCTGATGCTTGGGCTGACGGAAACAGCGGGGCTCGAATGATCCAAAAATTCGTTTTGTTCGCGCCACAAACGCACCAAAAAGGGGTGAAATATGGGCTGAAAGGGTCCGAAAACCATCTCGCCCTCTGCACGCCGGTTACAGAAAATGCGTGACTTCCGCAATAGCGTCTGGTTGATTGCGCGCGGTTGGGTCATATTTGAAGAGCCGGTGTCGCATAGCGCTACCTGCAAATGTAGGTAACATTAAGGAGTGGCCGCCTGCCGTGGCGGCGGCTGTTCGTGTTTATGGAGGAAATGCTGGTATTGACAGTCAGACAGGCTTGCCGACGCGGTGTGCTGATTGCCGTTCTCATTGCACTGTCGACAGGTGGCTGTTCGTCCGTGCCCGATACAATGAATCCAGTCGAATGGTACAAGGGAACGCGGGACTGGATTAGCGGCGATGACAAGCCCGCCGCGGCGAAACCAGCAGATGTCAAACCCGTGCCGGGTACGGATAGATCTTTCCCTAAGCTGAATTCTGTCCCTGATCGACCGGCGCAATCGACCGCCGCCGAGCGCGCTAAGATGGCGAATTCTCTTATCGCGGATCGCGATGCCGCGCGTTATTCCAATGAACAGTTTCGGCGTCAGGATAGTTCGATAGCCTCTGCCTCCCTACCACAGGCAGCATCGGCATCGCCAGTACCTGCGCCCAAACCGGCGCAGGCGCCCCCGCCTCCGTTGCCGGTAGTATCCAGCCAGACGATGTCGCCGAAAGCAACGTCTTCGCCTGTTGCGGCTGCCCAAGCAATCCCGCTAGTCCCGAACCAGCCTATTCCGGTCATCCCTAATCGTGCATCGCAAAGAGTTGGGTTGCCTCAACCACCCTTGCCGGCGCAAATGCCGGCTGTCTCATCGATTTCACCGCCTTCGCCACCGGTCGTTGTGGGCAGTAGCGCCCCGCCACCCGATGCATTCCCCCCAAGGCCCCTCGATATTCCGGACCGCCCCCCCGTGGTAAATCCGTCCGGGGGAGGGACCGCATACATCCCCCCCGCGCCACCAACCCAACGATCTGAGGTTTTCTTTGATCCCGATCGTCTTGCGCCCCGTTTTCCCAGTGACGCAAATCAGCCGCAACGGCTTGGATTCGAAACACCGGTATCGGAGATCCCTTCATTCGAGCCAGCGCAATCGCTCCAGCCCAATTCTCCACCTGTTGCGACAATCCTGTTCGCGGATGGCTCGGCCCGAATTGGTGATGGTGGCCGGCAGGTCATTCGTCAGGTTTATGATGAGTATCGGCGGCGGGGCCGTGGGATTTACGTCATCGGGCATGCTAGCAGCCGCACGCCAAACCTTGATCAGGCAAATCATGAATTGGTCAACTTCAGTATATCTTATGAACGGGCCAGGTCGGTTGCTGGGTTGCTAGAACGGTTGGGCGTGCCGCCGCAGGCAATCGTGGTGACAGCCATGTCGGATCAGGAGCCGTCTTATTTCGAGGTTATGCCCGCTGGCGAAGCGGGTAATAGACGTGTGAATATCTATTTTGAAAATTAGGCGGCGTGGGGAAGCGGCGTCGCTTACTATCAGGGTGCGGATCGGGCTCTATATTGAGGCCCGGATCGGGCCGATGGTGCAGTATAGATGGATCAGGAATTCCACCGAGTCAGTCGATTGCCAGCCTATGTCTTTGCTGAAGTTAACGAGATGAAGGCACGTGCACGGGCGGCTGGCGAAGACGTCATTGATTTTGGCATGGGCAATCCGGATTTATCGTCACCCAAACATGTAGTTGATAAATTGGTTGAAGCGGTTCAGAACCCGCGCACGCACCGCTATTCCGTTTCACGGGGCATCACTGGGCTCAGACGGGCCAATGCGGCATATTATGCGCGTCGCTTTGGAGTGGAAATAAATCCCGAAACCGAGACGATAGTGACGCTTGGCTCGAAAGAGGGGTTTGCCAATCTGGCCATGGCGATTACCAGCCCTGGCGACGTCACCCTTGTACCTAACCCTAGTTACCCAATCCATGCCTATGGGTTCATCATCGCCGGTGGCGCCCTGCGTCATATGCCGGTCGGCCCAAATATCGATTTGATGGTTGAACTGGAAAAAGCGGTCACCCATAGCGTGCCAACGCCGCTGGCGTTGGTACTCAATTTCCCATCCAACCCGACCGCTCAGGTGGTGGTGCTCGATTTTTATCGGGACGTCGTGAAATTCTGCCGGCAGCACGGGATCTATATTCTGTCCGACCTGGCCTACGCCGAGATCTATTTCGACGAGGAACCGCCGCCGTCCATTTTGCAGGTTTCCGAAGCACGGGACATTGCCGTCGAATTTACCTCGTTGAGCAAAACCTATTCCATGCCGGGTTGGCGCATCGGGTTTGCCAGTGGGAACCAAAAGCTGATTGCCGCCTTGGCGCGGATTAAATCCTATCTCGATTACGGCGCATTCACGCCGGTCCAGGTTGCCGCGACCGCTGCCTTGAACGGACCGCAGGAAGTTGTTGATGTGGCGCGGGCAACATATCTTCGCCGCCGTGATGTACTGGTGGAAAGTTTCGCGCGCGCTGGCTGGAAAATCCCGGCGCCGAGCGCGACGATGTTTGCCTGGGCTCCCATACCGGACGCCTATCGGGATTTGGGATCTCTCGTGTTTTCCAAACTTCTCCTCGAAAAGGCGCAGGTCGCCGTTTCGCCGGGTATTGGCTTTGGTGAATATGGCGAAGGTTATGTCCGGATTGCTTTGGTTGAAAACAGACAACGCATCATGCAGGCGGCACGCAATGTTCGTCGTTTCCTCGCATCGGGCGATCGTTCCCTGAAGGATGCGAACAAGGATGCGGTGGTGTCTTGAGCGAGCCCATGAAAATTGCCATCGCCGGGTTGGGAACGGTTGGCGCCGGTCTGATTCGTCTTTTGCGGGAGAACGGCACCACATTGGAGCAGCGATGTGGCTGCCCAATAAGGATTTCCGCCGTATCGGCACGTGACCGATTGAAGGATCGGAGCATCGTGCTCGACGATTCTGTTACCTGGTTTGACGATCCGGTTGCCATGGCGCGCGACGCGGATGCCGATGTTATCGTTGAACTGATCGGTGGTGCTGACGGAATTGCCCTTGCATTGTGTGAAGCAGCGTTCGCCGCGGGGCGCCATGTAGTCACGGCCAATAAGGCGTTGATAGCGCATAATGGGATAATCCTAAGTGAAGCGTCTGATAAGGAAAATCTGACGCTTGGCTACGAGGCAGCTGTCGCGGGTGGCATTCCGATAATTAAGGCGCTGCGTGAGGGGTTGGCCGGAAACGCGATCAGTGGCCTGTACGGTATCCTGAACGGCACCTGCAATTATATTCTGTCTACCATGCGCGAAACCGGCCGGGAATTCGCTGATGTTCTGGCCGATGCGCAGGAGATGGGTTATGCGGAATCCGACCCCAGCTTCGATGTTGATGGGATCGATACGGCCCATAAGCTCGCCATACTGACAAGCGTGGCTTTTGGCTGCCGGATTAATTTCGATGATATTGCCGTTGAAGGCATCCGCCATGTTACGGCCCTCGACATCCGGTTTGCCGAAGAACTGGGTTACCGGATCAAGCTTCTGGGCATTACACGGCGTACGAAAGACGGTGTCGAGCAACGTGTCCATCCCTGTATGGTTCGCCATGAATCGTCAATCGCCCATGTCGACGGTGTGTCCAACGCGATTGTCGCCGAAGGAAATTTTGTCGGCTCGACGGTCTATCAGGGGGCTGGTGCCGGTGCGGGCCCTACGGCGTCTGCAGTTGCGGCGGATCTGGTCGATATCGCGCGGGAATCACGGCGGCCAGTCTTCAGCTTCCCGTCGGCCAGTTTGGCTTCCCTGCCGACCGTCCCAATGGATCAGCATGAGGGCGCCTATTATATTCGTCTGATGGTGGTCGATCTTCCTGGTGTATTTGCAGATGTAGCGGCTACGTTACGGGATGAGCAGGTATCGATGGAGGCCATTTTGCAGCACACGCCGGCCTCAGGCGAGCCGGTTCCGGTGGTCCTGACGACACACGACGTTAACGAAGCGTCATTGAAGCGTGCGATAGAACGGTTCGCAGCATTTGACATAGTGGTTGAGCCGCCTTGTATGATACGTATCGAACCGCTCGCATTTTGATCAATTTCGTGAACGGACACTGCGATTCGGTTGTAGGCGGATTACACTGCGAAGTCTGATATCAGGAGGGTTTGAAGATGCCTGAATCCATTCCAATGGATCGTAATCTTGCGCTAGAAGTTGTGCGCGTCACAGAGGCGGCCGCGCTGGCCGCATCACGGCAAATGGGGCGTGGAGATGAACATGCGGCCGATCAGGTCGCCGTCGATGCCATGCGAACCGCGCTCAACAGCCTTGCCATAAAAGGCACGGTGGTTATTGGCGAGGGTGAACGCGACGAGGCGCCCATGCTTTTTATCGGCGAAGAAGTTGGGTTGGGTGAAGGACCTATTATAGATATTGCTCTTGATCCTCTGGAGGGGACAACCATTACCGCAAAAGGCCTTACCAATGCGCTGGCTGTCGTGGCGATGGCCGAGGAAGGCGGTTTTCTAAATTCTCCCGATGTCTATATGGACAAGATCGCGGTTGGCATCGGATTACCGGATCAGATCGTCGATATTGACGAAGAACCAAAGACTAACCTCAAAAATCTCGCCCAGGCAAAGAATGTTGACGTCTCCGATATCGTCGTCTGCATTCTCGACCGTCCGCGGCATGAGGATCTGATCGCCAAAGTTCGCGACGCCGGTGCACGCATTATGCTGATTTCCGATGGTGACATCAGCGCTGTAATGGCGACGTCCGAGGCGGCTAGCGGTGTGGACATTTATATCGGATCCGGCGGCGCGCCCGAGGGTGTGCTAGCGGCTTCGGCACTGCGTTGTATCGGCGGCCAGATGCAGGCCCGCCTGTTGTTTCGTAACGAAGTTGAGAAGGATCGGGCCCGGCACTGCGGTATCGAGGATTTCGACCGCAAATACGGTCTTTACGATCTGGCCAACGGCGACGTGATGTTTGCCGCGACCGGTGTGACCAACGGCACCATGTTGAAGGGCGTTCGGCGGTTCAGCGGTGGGGCGACAACCCATTCCGTCGTTATGCGGTCGCGGTCCGGAACCGTGCGGTACATTGAAGCGGTACATAATTTCAATCGCAAAACTGGGTTCGATCCCGTCGATCGCTAATCGATGACCACGGGCTCCACCAATGGCTGACGCGGTGTCTGACGGGAACGCTGACTCTGCGTTTTTAGGGGTTGAACGGTCGGTCACGGGAAAACGCTGGCGTGCGCGCGACGCCGACGAGCGGCTTATTATGACATTGTGCCAGAAGCTGGAACTGCCGGAGCTGGTGGCAAGGGTTGTGGCGGCACGTGGGATAGAGCTCGACGATGCCGAAAATTTTTTAAACCCAACCCTCAACGTATTGTTACCCGATCCGGCTCATCTGATAGACATGGCGCCGGCGGTCGAGCGTATCGTAGCCGCCATCAATGGGGGCGAAACCATCGCTGTTTTCGGTGATTACGACGTGGACGGCGCGACGTCGGCGGCTCTTTTGGTGCGGTTCTTCTCGGCCCTTGGGCGGGTTGTGCCGGTCTATATTCCGGATCGCCAGAAAGAAGGGTATGGGCCAAATTTACTAGCCCTTATGAAACTCAAGGAAGAAGGCGCGACGGTAGTGATCACCGTTGATTGCGGCACCACCGCCTATGAACCGCTCGAGGCGGCCTCGGCGGCGGGGCTGGATTTGATAGTTATTGATCATCACGTGGCCGAAGCCCGGCTGCCGGCGGGTTGCCTGGTGATCAATCCGAACCGGGTGGATGAAACCTCGCCCTATGGTCAGCTTGCCGCGGTTGGCGTGACGTTTTTGGTTATCGTTGCCGTCAACCGAGCATTACGCGATGCTTATTGGTATGGCGAAGGCCACAACGAACCGGATTTGCGGCTGTGGCTCGATTTGGTGGCCCTGGGTACTGTCTGCGATGTGGTTCCCCTGACGGGCTTGAACCGGGCATTCGTGACCCAGGGGTTGCGGGTAATGGCGGGACGCCAAAATGCCGGCATGGCCGCGCTGGCCGATGTAGCCGGCGTCGATGGCCCGCTTGATGCCTATCATGCCGGTTTCTTGTTGGGGCCGCGGGTCAATGCCGGTGGACGGGTTGGTGATTCTGGTCTCGGCGTCAGGCTTTTAACGACCGATGATTCGGCAAAAGCGCGCCCTTTAGCGGAGCAGCTCGATCAATTCAACCGCGAACGCCAGGAGATCGAACTGGCTGTCCTGGAAGCGGCAATGGATCAGGCTGAAAATCGGTCCGATCCGCACAGCCCGGTGATAGTCGTGACAGGCGATGGCTGGCATCCGGGCGTTATCGGGATTGTAGCAGGCCGGCTGCGCGAACGGTTTGACCGTCCTAGCTGTGTCGTTGCCATGGAAGGCGGGGTCGGAAAGGGGTCGGGCCGCTCTATCCGGGGTGTTGAACTGGGCTCGGCCATCATAGCAGCCCATCAGGCGGGGCTTTTGGTCAATGGCGGTGGTCACGCCATGGCGGCGGGGTTCACTGTCACCCGCGACAATGTGACCGCCTTTACCGCCTATCTTAAAGATCATATCAAACGGCAGCTGGGCAATGCGCCACTTTCGGCTTCGTTGGGGTTTGACGGCGTGCTGCATCCATCCGCGGCAACCACCGATATTGTCGTCATGCTCGACCGTGTCGGGCCCTACGGTGCTGGAAATCCGCGTCCCCGGTTTGCGGTGCCGCAGGCGCGGATTGTGGATGCCGGTATCGTTGGAAAAGGCCATGTCCGGTGTATTGTGACCGGCGCCGATGGGTGGGGAAGGCTGAAGGCCATTGCCTTCCGTGCGACGGATGGGCCACTGGGCCGGGCCCTGCTCGAAAGCCGCGGGCAACCGTTGCATCTGGCGGGCCAGTTGCGCGGCGATGAATGGCGGGGGAAAATCACTCCGCAGCTCTTTATCGATGATGCCGCGCCAGCCGGCTGATTTGACTCTTAACGAAATATCATAAGATTTTGCGGAAATTAGCTACCTGGCGCCTACTATCGGCGGCAAGCGCATTCATGGGTTGAAAAATTCTGGAGAACGCGGGTTGAGCCGCAGCACATTAATAATATATTTGCTGTCCGATAGAACGCTGATAAGAGGTGATTTATTTTATCTGGGCTATACCATTGCACGGGGTAGCGTCACCAAGTGAGTGATGGAGGTGGAAGGCTTGTGCCTCAGGCTAATGATGAACACGTCGATTAATAATAATGCCGTGCCTCGGCGCAACGGCCGACCTTGGTGGGTACGGCTTTGCCGCAACATCCGTTATCGTCTGGTTATCCCCCTGCAGCGCAGCATTCATCCACCCGAACATAGTGCCCGCGGGGTCGCTGTCGGGCTGGCCTGGGGGCTAACACCGACGGTGGGCATCCAGATGATTTTCTGTTTTATCACCTGGGTAATCGGGCGTCGCTTTTCCAGATGGGATTTTAGCTTAATTCTTGCAATGGCGTGGACCTGGACCACCAATGTCGTCACGCTAGTCCCGTGTTATTACCTGTTTTACATGACCGGTCAGATAATGCTTGGCCGGTTCGATGACCTCTCAGGCTATGGCGAGTTCATAAAGCTGTTTGACAGCCAGGTGATTGATGATTCCAAGATGGGTCATCTGGAATCGATCTGGGCCCATACGGTCATGTTATTCGAGGGATGGGGACTCCCTCTGGCGATCGGCTGTTTGCCCTGGTCGGCCTTTGGGGCCTGGGCGGGGTATGTTTGGAGCCTCCGGTTTATCATAGGCCATCGCTCCATCAAGGCCAGACGCCGGGCATCGCGCATGGTGGCTGTGTCGCGGCGTTCGTGAATTGGTGCTCGACTTCAGCACCAATTTCGCTAAACACCTCTAAAGCAGTTGATTTTACCGGCCGGTGCCGTTACCAACAGGGCTGTGCGACCCCATCGTCTAGAGGCCTAGGACACTGGCCTTTCACGCCGGCAACACGGGTTCGAATCCCGTTGGGGTCGCCAACTTCCCCTTTTTACTTAAGTCATTTGGTCTTCTCGGGACGCTGATGTTTGACAGCACGCCGGGCAAAGGCAGCGAGGTGATGCTCCGTTTTACACCCGAGAGAAGCATTCACTCGGAAGCTGCTTAAAACAGGGCTTCGCCCTTTCGCGCACCGCATCCCTCGGCTACCGTGCTCCCTACTTCAAAGGAGGGGACCATGGAGCTCAAAGGACGTTCTGCCATCGTTACCGGATCAAGTTCGCTAACTGGAATTGGCGCCGAAACGGCGCAGGCGCTGGCCGCGAAAGGCTGCAATGTCGTCATCAATTATATGACCAATGAGGAAGGGGCCCATGATACGGCCAAAGCCTGTGAAACGTATGATGTGGACACCCTGATCGTACAGGGCGACGTATCCAGGGACGAAGATTGCCGCCGCATGGCGCAACAGGCTGTCGAGCGCTGGGGCAAGCTCGATATTCTAGTCAATAACGCGGCAACCACCAAGCCCGTACCGCAAAACGATCTCGAGGCGCTGACCGGCGATGAATTCCATCGGATCTATGATGTCAACGTGGTGGGGACGTTTCAGATGACCCGGGCGGCCGCGTCCGCTCTGAAGGAGACCGGCAATGGAGCCGTGGTCAATATATCGTCCATTGGGGCCTTCGTCGGCAACGGCAGTTCCATGGCCTATTCCGCATCCAAGGGCGCGTTGAATACGATGACAATTTCGCTGGCGCGGGTTTTGGCACCGAAAATACGGGTGAATGCGATCTGCCCGGGCGGTCTGCTGGGCAACTGGACGCGCAAAATAATGACCGAAGAAGGCTATCAGCGCCGCGTGCAGGAAGCCGAAACCGATTTTCCCTTGCAACGGGCCGTTTGGCCGCAGGATGTCGCCCGCCTGGCGGTGTGGTTGTGCGAGGACGCCAACACCATGACCGGAGAGGCGTTCCGCATGGATTCGGGTCAGCATCTTAGGTGAGAAATGCCCTGCCGGTGGAGGAATATTAAGACGCTGGAGGAGATAAAAATCATAGATTTGAAAAAATCCCCCATGCAATGCAGGCTTTCAGTATTAAAATACAGTATTTAGCACCTATCGTCTGCTTGGTGGAGGGGTTGACATCATGACACCGGCGATGGGGCTCACGAAGAAGCGCTGAAAGCGCTCGATCGGGGAGGTCTGCCGGTTTGGCGCCTTGAATTTTTAGTCCACGGACTAAGCAACGCAACGGTACCGCTAATTGATATCCGTCGCATACGGACACATTCAAGGACAAGGTCTTGAGCCATCTCAAGTCGGGATTAAGTCAAAAGCAACACATATCCTCTCTCGATCGGATTCAAATGGAATTGTTTTGTGAAAAAGGGAGGACGGGAACAGGATAAGTTGTCCATTTTTGGGATGATGACGCTTTCTGGGATAATTTGTATCCAATATAGGATAGTCATAGCCCCAGAGGCCAAATTCGATAGAGCCCTCATCCCTGTTAAGCATTTCCGGGACTTGCAGATAAATAACGCCGCTAAGCCAACCGGATGGATGAATGTGTTCAGTCTGGTGTCCGCCATTCGAAAGGCGAACGAACCACCCCTCAAGAGATAAATGTTTCGGCATAGACCTAATAAATTCACTCTCTTCTGAAAATGAATCAGAACGATAAAGTTCAATTTTTTCCTGGATCTTTCTTTTCAAATCGAGGAGCAGCCCTGTAGGTTTATCAAATAATTCAGTGTTGGATTGGAAACCTTTATGAGTTGATTTTGCGTTTGGTTCCCAAACTGCTTCATGTCTATATAGTTCTAAGATAAGGCGCTGTAGGAATCCATCTTCTCCATCTTCACTGAATAAATTTTCATAGGAGCGTATAAAATCTATTGGATTCCTACAGAACGGGTATGGATTTTCCCGCCCAATTTGTTGCGAAACAAAAGTGCTTATTGCTGCCACACGTAAATCTGTGATGGAATTTTCTATTAATTTCCCAAGTACAAGGTAAAATTCTTCATATTTTTTTAGCGCGTAGAGACATTCCAGGTATTGACCACGGAATTCATTAGATCCGGACATATCAATACTACTTAACGCTTCTTCATATCGTCCTAGTTTTCGTAATATAAAGGCCAGGTTATAGTGGGCCTCAACGCAATCAGGCTGGATGGCCACCGCTTTGTTGTAGCTGGCAACGGCATCGTCCAGCTTCCCCTGCGCCTGTAGTACGTTACCTAGATTATTATGGGCATCGGCGTAATCAGGTTTGATGGCTATCGCATTGTTGTAGCTGGCAACGGCATCGTCGAGCTTCCCCTGCGCCTGTAGTACGTTACCTAGATTATTATGGACATCAGCGCCATCAGGCTCGATGGTTATCGCTTTGTGGTAGCTGGCAACGGCATCTCCCAGCTTCCCCAGCGCCTGTAGTACGTTACCTAGGTTATTATGGGCATCGCCGTAATCAGGCTTGACGGCTATCGCTTTGTTGTATCTGGCAACGGCATCGTCGAGCTTCCCCTGCGCCTGTAGGACGTTCCCTAGATTATTATGGGCATCGGCGTAATCAGGCTGGATTGCCACCGCTTTGTTGTAGCTGGCAACGGCATCGTCCAGCTTCCCCTGCGCCTGTAGGACGTTCCCTAGATTATAGTAAGCCTCGGCATAGTCAGGTTTGACGACTATCGCTTTTCTGTAGCTGGCAACGGCATCATCCAGCTTCCCTTGTGCCTGTAGGACGTTACTTAGATTATTGTAGGCCTCGGCATAGTCAGGCTTGAGGGCCAGGGCCTTGCCAATCAAATCAACCGCTATGTCATTCTTGTTAACCTGATGGGCAATTACACCGAGTAAATGCAGAGCTTTTGGTTGATTGGGATTTACCTGTAATACTTGTTGATAAAGGCTTTTTGCTTTGTCGAGCTCACCTGCAGCATGATGCCGTACAGCTAGGTCAATGGCCTGCTGGATCGTTAGGGTCTGGTTATTCATCTCTTGTAATACTCATATTCACCGCAACTGTCAGGTAGACGGTGGCGGTCAGGTTTTCATTTTAAACTCTGACAAATATTGTGAGATTAGGGAAGTCTGGTTGGACGTGTACTCAACACACCACCCTCAAACGGCCGCAAGTGACGAATACCCAAGTCCTGTCCTTCATCATACAAAATGGAACAATCGAGGAGCTGATCTAAAGGAGGATCTGGCTCATCTGGTTCAATATATTAAGCGGCCTTTTTGGGGTATTGCAAGCGCCCGGCATCCGTCCTTTTCCGGTTTGTACTTTTCCTCTGTTTTTTGAAATTGGCTGCCCACGCCCGAAACAGACGTCTGCGGGGGGTGAGGTTGTTGATGCTTTCGTGGTAGCGGTTATGGTTGCAGTGATCGACGAAC
>Ga0315339_1002662_pt1 | contig 13294 bp, 12 predicted proteins | sample ASW17metaG_FD_204514 | JGI IMG/M metagenome (GOLD analysis project Ga0315339, IMG submission 204514) | Ammonia-oxidizing marine archaeal communities from Pacific Ocean, United States - ASW #17 | ecosystem: Environmental > Aquatic > Marine > Oceanic | place: USA: California | collected 2016-12-05
CCGTCATCAAAACCGCCACCATGATGAGATAGCCTTGCTCCGGTGCAACACGGTCCAAGAAGCGCCTTCCGCCAAACACCAAAGCAACTGCGGTCAGGATAAACATGTTCAGCATATTGGATCCCAGCACATCGCCCAATGCCAAACCAGGGTTGGGTGGGTCCAGCCGAACCGCCGAGACGTTGGTGGAAAGTTCCGGGAGCGATGTTGCCAGCGCAACGAGCAGGCTCCCCACGAATAACCGCCCCCAACCGGTGAGAGATGCCAAAGCTTCACCATAGACCGCCAGCTTGGCGCCGCAGTACATCACCACAGTGGCGCTGGCTATAAAGACCAATATGGCGACAGTGAATTCTCCACCCATTCAGGTACGTACTCCTTGGGAATTTGGTGTATCTAGCATCCGAACTTGGCAACTGCCATACGCGTCCCTCACTCAAACTCTCCCCCTCGGAAGGGCGAGAGTACTGATTCCTTCCCCAGGCCGAGAAAAGATTACGGTTGGGGATGTTGGCAGTCTAAAACGAAGGTCGCTTGGGCCTGAAAAGAATCTAGTTCCCTCTCTCTATGGCAGCCACAATCAGATCACCCATCTCGGTAGTCGTTACGTGGGAGTTACCGCCAGTTACCAGGTCGGCAGTGCGAGCGTTCCCTTCCAACACTTTATCTACTGCCCGCTCAATGGCGGCGCCCTCTTCTGTCAGGCCAAGGGAGTAGCGGACCATCAACGCCACGCTCAGGATGGAGCCTGTGGGGTTGGCGATACCTTTTCCGGCTATATCCGGTGCGGTACCGTGGATCGGCTCGTATAGTCCTCCGGAACGTTGTCCCGCGACCGGCACTCCGGTCAGGCTGGCCGACGGCAGCAGGCCCATGGAAGCTGCCAACACTGAAGCTTCATCGCTGAGGATGTCGCCGAAGGTGTTCTCGGCAACGATCACGTCATAGCTGGCCGGCGCTTGGATCAACTGCATGGCGCAGGCGTCCACGAGCACGTGTTCAAGCTCGATATCCGGGTATTCTCCGCCCAGCCTCGTGGCCACTGTACGCCACAACCGTGAGCACTCCAGCACGTTTGCCTTGTCAACGGAGGTCAACTTCTTGCGGCGTCCCCGTGCCAGTTCAAAGCCCACCCGCACTACCCGCTCGATCTCGCCCTCGGTGTAGCGCATGGTATCTTCGGCGATGATGCCATTGGGTGTCTCGCGCCTCCCCCTGGGCTCGGCGTAATAAAGACCGCCCGTCAGTTCGCGTACGACCACCAGATCAACGCCCTCGATGATATGAGGCTTCAAAACGCTGGACTCAGACAACCATGGGTAGACCTTGACTGGTCTGATGTTAGCGAATACGCCCATGTGCGCCCGCATGTCCAACAAGCCTTTCTCGGGCCGTTCCTTTGCATCAGGAGAGTCCCATTTAGGGCCGCCGACAGCGCCGAAGAGCACAGCGTCGTTGGAGTCCAGAAGACCTCTGGTCTCGTCGGTCAGGGGGATCCCGTGCTTGTCGATGGATATCCCGCCGATATCGCCGTAGCTAAGATTAAATTCATGGCCGAACGCCCGGCCCACAGCCTCTAGGGCGCGGACCCCCTGGTCGGTCACCTCCGGGCCTATACCGTCGCCACCCAATACGGCGATGTCGAACTCCACTTGGTCCCTCCTGGATGTCTAAAACCAGATGTTTAAGTCTATTGGACCGGGAATGGCCTAGAACGAAACCTCCTCCAACCCAAATCCCGCCACAGTATACCCATAAACATGGAGGCCATCAAACGCGCCTCCCAGTGATCGGATGCGCGGACCGGCTCCAGCCTGGCAATGACGCCGTTTTTGCTCTATCATCCCAGGGACTCCAACGGGAATCGGCCGGACATCCGGCATTCGTTGATCATGGTTTTTAAGGCACGGGGTCCCAGGCATGGATTTCAAGCGGTTTTTAAAAGGCCTCCAAGACATCGTCGGTGAGAAGAACGTGGTATACCACTCCGACGACCTGCTGGTCTTCGAATACGACGGCTCGGTGGACCGGAGAATGCCGGATGCCGTGGTCTTCCCCAACAGCACCCAAGAAGTGAGCAAGGTCATCGCCCTGGCCTGCCGGAACCGGATCCCAGTTGTGGGCCGCGGTACCGGTACCGGTCTCAGCGGCGGCGCCATCGCCCCTCCCGGCGGCATCCAAGTCGCCTTCACCCGCATGAACCGCATCCTGGAAGTCGACACCGATAACCGCATGGCCCTGGTCGAACCGGGCGTCATCAACCTGGATCTGGACACCCGCGTTCGCAAAGAGGGTCTCCGTTACGCACCCGACCCCTCCAGTCAGAAAGCCTGCAGTCTGGGCGGTAACATCGCCGAGAACTCGGGCGGGCCCCACTGCCTGGCCTACGGCACCACCACCAACCACGTATTGGGCATGGAAGTAGTGCTGGAAGACGGTTCCATAGTGAACCTTGGCAGCATGGCTCGGGAGACCACCGGCTACGACTTAAGGGGCGTGTTCACCGGGTCTGAGGGCACCTTCGGCATCGCCACCAAGATTGCCGTCCGGCTGCTGCCGGTGCCCGAAGCCGTGCGCACTTTCCTGGCCATTTTCCCCGACGTGGGTACTGCCTGCACCGCGGTATCAGCGGTCATCGAACACGGCATCGTCCCCGCCGCTCTAGAAATGATCGACGCCCTGACCATCCAGGCTGTGCAGAACGTCAGCGACGCCGGTTACCCAGACGACGCCGGGGCTGTTTTGCTTATTGAACTCGAGGGGCTGTGCGACGAGGTAGACGAGATTGGAAAAGAGGTCGAGGCCGCGCTCTGGGACACCGGCGCAACCCAGGTCCGCACCGCCCAAGCAGCCGAAGAACGCCAGCAACTTTGGGTTGGCCGCAACGGCGCGTTGGGCGCATTGGGCAGCATCGCCCCTAATTATTTCTTGGTGGACGGCGTGGTGCCGCGCACCCAGCTGGCCCAAGTCCTGGGCCAGGTCGCCGAGGTCAGCCGGAAATACGACATACCCATCGCCAACGTGTTTCACGCCGGCGACGGCAACCTCCACCCCTGCCTGCTCTTCGATGAACGCAAGCCCGGCGCGCTGGAAAATATCGTGGAGGCCGGGACCGAAGTGCTACAAATATGCGTGGATGCCGGAGGTACACTGACCGGCGAGCACGGCGTGGGCCTCGAGAAAAAAGAACAGATGCCGCTGGTGTTCTCGGAAGATGACATGGCTGCCATGATATTGGTCCGTGACGCTTTCGCGCCAGCCAACAGCCTAAATCCCGGCAAGATCTTCCCCGACGGGACCAAGCCGGTCCCCCGTGCCCACCCAGCCGCGCCAGGAATGACCGTCTAGCGGCCCGTATCCGTCCTTCGCCCACCGCGCCCGATTCAATCAGGAGTACATTTGGAGTCTTCTTTACTCGACCGGCTTTCGCGCCTCCTGGGGGGTAGCGTGGTCTCGCCCGGTGACGGGTATGAGATCGACGGCCTAACCCCGCAGGTAGTCGTGCGCCCGGCTGACCGGCTCCAATTGTCTGAGATCATCCGTTGGGCTTCTTCAGAACAGGTGAGCCTATTGCCCAGAGGTGGCGGTACCCGCTCAGGCTTGGGCAACGTCCCCCGAAAGGCTGACGTGGTGCTGGACCTGGGAGCGTTCAACCGCCTGCTGGACTACCAACCCGCCGACATGACGGCAACTGTCGAAGCCGGCGTGACCTTGTCGTCACTGCAAGAACAACTGTCTTCTGGTGGAGAGTTCGTTCCTATGGAATCAGCGGTGGCAGACAGATCGACCGTTGGCGGCATCCTGTCCGTTGGCGCCGGTGGGCCGCTGTCGCATACCTACGGCCTGCCCCGGGAATGGCTCATTGGCATCGGTGTGATGACCACCCAGGGCGTATCCACCAAGGCCGGTGGCAAGGTCGTCAAGAACGTGACCGGCTATGACCTGGATAAGCTGTACACCGGCTCTCTGGGCACCCTGGGAGTCATCGTGGAGGCCTCGTTCAAGCTCTTGCCCCGCGACCCTCAGTCCGGAACGCTGATGGCGTCATTCCCTTCCTTGGCTGCGTCCATCGCCGTAGGAAAAAAGCTGCTCCATTCGTCCGCTGCTCCGTTGGGATTCCACGCCGTCACCTCAGGTGTCTCGCGGCGGCTGCAGGATTCCGTCCAAGCCGCGTCTCAAGACCTGGGACTCAACGATGAAGAAACTGCATTGTCGTTCTCGTTCTTTGCCGGTCGGGCTCAAGCCACACGCCGGAGATTGGATGAATCCGCCGCATTACTGCTGGCGGAAGGAGCGATCGCAGTGCAACGCATCGAGGGAAACTCCGCCAAGGGCATGCTGCGTTGGATCACCGATGTGCCTGCCGAGATTGGTCGCGAGTCTACGCTGGTGATAAAACTGTCCGTCCAATCGAAATCCGTGGCCCGCACCTCTGCTGAATGCTCCGACATTCTCCTGTTCGGAGAAGGTCCGGACCAGATGGCCGACCCCGGTTTCGGAACGGTCCGGCTACAATGGCCCGAATCGCAAGACGGTCCGAATCGCGGCGCCGGGATTGATCAATCCATACTGGAAACAGTGAAAAAAATACGCCAGATCGCCCACCAATACGGCGGCTCAGCAGTGGTAGAGCATTGTCCTCTTTCGACCAAGCGCCAGATGGATGTCTGGGGAGACCTGCCCGATAGCCTGGAAATCATGCAGGCCATAAAGAAACGATTCGACCCCGGCGAGACCTTGAACCCTGGCCGGTTCTTGGGAGGTATCTAGGTGGCCCAACTAACGACCGGCAATACTGGGGGATTCGCCGGCCCAGACATCCCGGCAGAGTCTGATCTCTACCGCTGCGTCCACTGCGGGCTGTGCCTTGGCTCCTGCCCAACCTACGTAGAAACGTCGTTGGAGATGGAGTCTCCACGGGGCCGCCTGGCCTTGATGAAGGCCGTGAACGAAGGCCGCGTGGAGATCACGCCCAGAATCGTCTCCCATTGGGAAGCATGCCTGCAATGCCGCGCCTGCGAGGCTGTGTGCCCGTCTGGCGTGCCCTACGGCCGCATCATGGAACGCACCCGGGCCCAGGTCAGGGCCGCTGGCCTACAAGGGCGTGAACTCAAGCGGTTTGGCCGGTTCTTCCTGAATTCCGTCCTGCCGAACCCGAAAAAACTCAAAAGGGGCGCATACCTGATCCGCCTTTACCAGTGGCTGGGCATCCAGAAGCTGGTCCGGCTGTCCCACCTGCTCTACCTACTGCCCAGCGGAATCGGCCGGCTGGAGTCCCAGTTGCCGCCCCTGAGCAGGCGGTTCTTCGGGCCGTCTGACGATGTGCACCCGGCCCAGGGCGAAAAGAAGATGACCGTGGCCCTGCTCTCCGGCTGCGTCATGCCCCTGATGCACGGCCCAACCATGGAGGCCACTGTACGAGTGCTGACCCGCAACGGCTGCGACGTCATGGTCCCCAAGGGCCAGGGATGCTGCGGCGCCCTGAACACACATGCCGGCGACCTTGATAACGCCCGCGCCATGGCCCGGACTAATATCAGCTCGTTGATGGCTGCTGGAGTGGAATGGATCATCACGTCTTCGGCCGGCTGCGGTTCCAGCATGAAAGAATACTCCGAGTTGCTGAAGGACGACCCGGAATACCACGAGAAAGCCCTCCGGTTCAGCGAGATGACCCAGGACGTGACCGAGTTTCTGGTGGGGCTGCCCTTTCAGGCTCCGACTGGCGCGGTCAACCGCCGGGTCACCTACCAGGACCCGTGCCACCTGGCCCACGCCCAGCGCATAACCGCCGCCCCGCGGACCATCCTGAATTCCATACCCGGCCTGGAACTGGTGGAGATGGAGAATTCAACCCTTTGTTGCGGCGGCGCCGGTATCTACTCATCGGTCCAGCCAGCCCTGTCCAAGCGGCTGCTCAAGCGCAAGATGGACAGCATCAACGCCATCGACACCCAGGAAGTCGTCACCGCCAACCCCGGCTGCATGCTCCAGGTGGAAATGGGCTTCAAGTCCCAGGGAAACCCCAGGAGGGTTAGCCACGTAGTAGACATCCTGGATGAGGCCTACGCGCTGGAATAAGACTTCCCTGGATTCCTGCGAAGGCCGGCATGAGCGGGGTTATCCCCTCTCCCACGCATGGGAGAGGGTTAAGGTGAGGGCCTCCGCTCTCAACAAGTCTTCTAATAACCGGCAGACAAGACTTGCCTGGATTCCTACCTTCGCAGGAATGACGAGGAAGAGGCGGACGTAGGGGCAGGTTAGAAACCTGCCCTGCTATGGTAGCTCCAACATGTGGTGAGGGAATCCACCAGCTGCGCAACACGGTATCCTGATCCGAGTACAGGTCCATGAAATAGGTAGGACGGGTTAGAAACCCACCCCTACGACCAATTTAATCATCAGCGCAATGGTTTCCCTGGATTCCTACCTTCGCAAGTATGACGACCGGAGACAAAAGAAAAAGGTCAGCAACAAGCTGACCCTTTCTTTGTTTGACCTAAATCTAGGAGACTAACCGCGAGGCAGGCCCAGGCCTCTTCCGGCGATGATGTTTCGCTGGATTTCAGACGTACCGGCTGCGATGGTGCCGGCGAAGGCGTTCATCCAGTGCTCCTGGGCTCGGCCTTTCAGGGGCGCCCATTTCTCTTCCCTGACCAAAGTGCCGTACATGCCCAGTATTTCCAGCGCAGTTTCGGTAACCTTTTGCACCGTCTCACTGCCAAAGACCTTGCTCATGGACGCTTCCTTAGTGGGGATAAGGTCTTGGGACTGCATGTAGGCCACGTTGTAGGCCATCAGACGGGCCACTTCGCAATCGATGTATCGGTCTGCCATCTGGGTGCGAACCCAGGGGATCTCGATGAGCGGCACGCCGTTGCGCTTGGTCTCGGAGGCAAACTCCTTGGTATCGTCCAGCAACCGGCGGGCGGCAGCTGAATAGTCGATGCCCGAGCGTTCGAAGTCCAGCAGGGTCACGGCCACGTACCAACCCCGGTCTTCTTCGCCAACGACGTTGGCCCTAGGGACGCGTACGTCGTCAAATGTCACTTGGTTGAACTCGTGTCCGCCGGCCATGTTGATGATGGGCTGTACCGACACTCCGGGACTCTTCATGTCCACCAGCACGAAGCTTATGCCACGGTGCTTAGGAGCGTCCGGGTCGGTGCGGGTCAGCAGCATGATCCAGTCGGCACGGTGGGCCATGGTCGTCCAGACCTTGGCGCCGTTAATCACTAGGTCGTCGCCGTCACGCACGGCGCGGGTGCTAAGTGAGGCCAAGTCTGAGCCTGATTCCGGCTCGCTGTAACCCTGGCACCATTGGATCTCGCCCTTGGCCACGGAAGGCAGGTGAGCCTTCTTCTGCTCCTCAGAGCCGTGAATCATCAGGGTGGGGCCCAGCATGCGGACGCCAAAGATATCCCGTCCGGGGGCGCGCATGTAGGCTATCTCTTCGTTGTAGATGGCAGACTTCACCGGAGACGCATTCTGGCCGCCGTATTCCTCCGGCCAGTGCATGGTGAGCCAGCCTTTCTCGGCCATCTTTTGGCGGATGACCCGGTTCAGATCCCAGTCGTCGTCTTCGGGGTAACGGCCGGCGCCTTCCCATGGGTCTGGAAGCTCCGCCTTCATGAATGCCCGAAGTTCTCTCCGAAACTCTTCGTCCTCGGCAGTGAACTTGAACTCCAAAGTGTTTCTCCTATGCGAGTCCCAAACGAGACTTAAAGACTAATTGGTTCACTAACTACCGACCGCGACACAGGTGACGGTACGCACGACGCCGGCCACCGTGTGGATATGCCCGGTGACCAGATCACCGACTACCGTCATATCCTCACCGGAAACCACTGCGATGATGTCATAAGGGCCCGTGACCACATCCACCGTAGTTATGCCCGGAAGATCGCCCAGGGTATTGGCCACATCGCGAGTCTTTCCGACCGCGGTTTCAATCAATAGATATGCTTTTGTTGCCATGGTTCCCCTTTATGGATTCATCCGGGATATAGCCGAGCGCGGGCTCACCAGATACTGAACGTCATTTTACGGCCCGGCTTCTAACGGTGTCAATTTGGCGAGAGCCGGCTCAACGCCCGGCGCGATCCATCTATAACACGGCCCGTCTATAATAGACCCATATGCCTGAACGAATGGAACTCTTAAGGGTGGGCGCTGCTCAACTGAATCTCGCCCTATCGGAACAACAACTGGACCAGTTCGAGGTTTTTTTCCACGAATTGGCCGACTGGAATAAGCGGGCCAATCTCACCGCCATCATCGAATACGAAGATGTCCAGATCAAACACTTCGTGGACTCGTTGACCGTTTGCCTGACGGCTCGGCAGATCTTGGAGGCGTCTGCTCACACGCTGGTCAGAGTGATGGACGTCGGAGCCGGCGCCGGGCTGCCGGGACTGGCCCTGAAACTGGTCTACCCAGAGATAGAGCTGGCAATGGTGGAATCGGTGGCCAAGAAGACCGCGTTCATAGAGTACATTGTGGAGAAGCTCGAGCTTGAGGGAACCACCGTCCGCACCGGACGCTCTGAGGATCTGGCCCGGGAAAAGGGTTTTAGAGACGCCTTCGACTTGGTGGTGGTCAGAGCACTGGCCAAGCTGCCCCTGCTGTTGGAGTTCAGCTTGCCCTTCTGCAAGACCGGAGGCCGGTTGGTGGCCCTGAAACACGGCGGAGACTGGTCGGAACAAGAATCCGCGGCCAATGCCCTAAAAGAGCTTGGCGGCCACATAGAAAGGGTCTCAACGGTGATGGTGGAAGGACTAACCGACGACCGGATCGTCATCTCCGTAGAGAAGACCAAGCCAACACTGGCCCGCTACCCAAGGGCGGTTGGGATACCAGGCAAGCGGCCTCTATAGCGAACGAGTGTGTGGGGAACAAAAAAGGCCCGCCTTCCGACGGGCCTTTTCTAATGATCCAGGTTAATCAGCTTTACTCTGCTTGGAAAGCCCTGCCGTTTGCTCCGTTCTTGTTGCCGCTCGCTAATTTACAAACACCGGTTGCCTGAGGTTGAACATTATCCCAGTCCAAACCGACGGCTACGACGTCCGTGACCTCAGTTGAGTAACAACCGGCTGGAGCGTTCCTCATTCGGAAGGTAACCGACCCATCGGACCCAGTGGGCCCAGAACCCGTCCAGGTCGTGGCGGGAGAATCGAGTCTCAAGAGTATGTCCACTACCGCGCCTGCTATTGGATCACCGGCATCGTAAGGCACATTTACTGTTACCCGGAGATCCTTATCGCCGGACTTTCCTCCAGACAGCGTGTGGACGATGCTCGTTACGCTGACCGATGAGCCGGAAGATGGATCAGGTGTAGGAGTGGGAGTCGGATCCGGTGTCGGATCTGGCGTCGGGCCGGGTGTCGGTCTGGGCGTGAGATCCGGAAGTGATCCATCTGGGTACAGGGCTATTATGCCATCACTATCATCGCCAGCGAGCACTTTCCGAACGCCGTCATCGACGGCCTCCATGACCGCCCCGTCCACCGATGAGTGGTCTAGGCCCGCCACGCTTCCGTTCTCATGGAGATAAACCGTCTCCACGTCGTAGTCATTTATGCCATCGTCGGCCCAATTAAATCTTATGTTCAGCGACATGTCGGCTTCGTCGATGTCAATCCCGGACCATGTGACTCCCAGGGTATTTCTTCCGTTAACATTCATCCACGCGACGTCATTTTTGCCGTCAAAAACCTGTGCTCTCTTGCACTCTTTAACTAAAGACGGGCACCGGTCGATATTCTCTTCTCTCATCGATAGTTCAAATTTAGAACCGGCGATATTGGATTATGAGACATGAATTTTCTGTAGAGCGGCCAAACCGCCGCCATTTAGGGGGTCTCTCCTCGGGTTGTAGTTTTGCACGACGGTATCAGGCGCAGCATTGCCTTCGGCGAACTGGTCCCAGAAGAAACCGGTGAGTTTGTACTATTCCTTGGTCAATGCGCGGGCCCCTTGGCCTGCCAGCGCTTCTTTAGCCACATCAGACCGGTTGGCGCCCAGCGGAACCAAAGCGATGACATGGACGATCAGGCCTTTTCCGGGCACGATTCCAGTGACCCCGATAACCTCGCCCTTCCCGCCATTGTTGTTGGCCTCCACCATCGCAGCAGCCACGACGGCCAGCAAAATTGCTGCGAAAATCGCTAAGATCGAGAATTGTTTCTTCATGGTTCTCATCCTCGTATCAAAAGATTAGGCTAAACCAGTGCCTTCCAATCCCATTCTACCGGTGTATTCCCCGTATCCGGTGTGAGCCTGGTGTGCGCACCAATCGATAATCAAAGTTATTGCCGTTAGTTATGAACTTGACGCCAATGAAGGTCAATACATAAATTCTATTTTATGTTAAACGAGACCGGCGTTGCAGGGGCTTCTCCGTGCCTATATCATCTACATGGCAAATCTAGACCAGATACTTCAACTGGTATTTCTGACTCGATAGCGATTTGGAGGGCTTTATGTCCGTGATGGTCACCGGTGGCACCGGATTCATCGGCAACCGAATCATCCGCAAACTACTCGACCGGGGCGAAGAGGTTGTCTGCTTCGACCTGGCCCCGCCCAGGGCCACCCTGGAGCCTTATCTGGACCGAATCAAGATGTACCGGGGCGACATCACGCAGCTGCCCCACCTGCTGGAGGCCATCAACACCAACGGCGTTCACAAGATCATCCATATGGCCGCCCTTCTGCCACCCGACACCGAAGAACGTCATTCCTACGCCATGCAGGTGAACATCGGCGGCACCAACAACGTCTTTGAAGCGGCCCGCTGGACCGGGCTGGAAAGAGTAGTCTATGCCAGTTCGATCGCCGTCTACGGCGTCCAGGAGACCTTTGGCGACCGGCCCATCAACGAGGACGACCTGAATGACCCGATCAATGTCTACGGCATGACTAAGTCGGTGAACGACTTCTCCGCCAAACGCTACATCGACCGCCATGGCATGGACCTGGTGGGCGTGCGCATCTGCACGGTGTTTGGCCACGGTCGAGTCACGGGTATGACCGGCATGATCGGCGGCCTTTTGATGTCCCTGCCGGCCATCGGTAAGCCGGTGAACATGCCCTTCCATCAAGAAGAAAAATCGCCCATGATCCACGCTGAAGACGCCGCCGAGATATTCGTCCGTGCGGCCCTCGCTGAAAAACTGAACCACCCCGTATATATCAGCGGCGGCAGTTTGTGCAGCATCAAGGAGATGGCCGATATAGTGCGGGATATAATCCCCAACGCGCAGGTAACCACCGGCGACCAGTTGGTGCCACACGTGTACAACCTTGACAACAGCCGGATGCTCGCTGACCTCGGCTACGAGATCGCACCGTTGCGACAACGCATACTGGACCACATCAACGACGCCCGAATCGAAGCCGGGATGGACGCCATCAAAGGGTAGAACAAGCGCTAGACAGGGCTTGATGCGAACTGGGTTATAATTGCCCCCAGATTCAGCCGCCGCTAACATATGACGGACGCCGCCAACAGGCGACGGAAAAATATAACCCAAGAGAGATGATATGAGTATCGCCATCGGATTCATGCCCGGAGCCTACGGAGAGGGTGGAGAAGACCACGAATACCTCCGCAAATTGGTGGCGATAGGCGACAAACACCACTATGACTCCCTATGGCTCAGTGACCGAATCGTCGGCGAGAAATTCAGCCTTGAGCCAATGATGGCCTGCTCAATGGTCCTGGCTTACTCAGACCGCCTCAAGGTGGGCACCAGCGTGCTGGCCATGCCCCTGCGCAACCCGGTTGTGCTGGCCAAGCAGGTCGCCACCCTAGATTACCTCTCTCAGGGCCGGTTCTTCCCGGCAGTTGGCCTGGGACAAGAGGAGCCCGAGGAGTACGAAGCCTGCGGTGTATCCAAAGAGCGCCGTGGCCCCCGCACTGATGAGGCGGTAGAACTGATGCGCCGCCTATGGCAGGAAGAAGACGTTACGCATGAAGGCGAGTTCTTCACCTGCCACAATGTGACCGTAACCCCCAAGCCTTTCCTCCAGCCCTCAACACCCGTTTGGATCGGTGGACGCTCTCCCGCCGCCGCCAGGCGCGTTGGCCGGGTGGGCGACGGGTGGCTGGTTTCCAGCGCCACACCCGAGGAAGTGAAAGACGGTTGCAGCATCCTCTTTGAGACGGCCAACGAGTTCAACCGGGAGATTGAAGACGATCACGTCGGTGTCTTGATGGGCTACTACATCTCCGACGATGTGGCCGGTTCGACTGAGATGGCCGAACGCTACGTGACCCGCCCTCGCCCCGACGCCCATTTCACCGAGTTCACCGCTGTAGGCCCGGTGGAAAAAATAGCGGAGTACGTTCAGAACTACATCGATGCCGGCGGGTCCAAGTTCGTGATGCGTCCCCTCTGCCCTGCTGAAGAGTCCATGGAACAGCTAGAGATCCTGGGCGAAGAGCTGCTGCCCTTGTTCCCGATCAAGAGATAGGTTTTTCCAGTTATCTGGCCCCGCCGGGCGTCTGATCTGCGCAGGCGATCGTCGCGATCAACCAGGGCCACTCAATCGGCGTGATGGTCTGTCCGAGGCCGGTCATATCTTCCATCAATACCATATCTCCCGGCCACATGACCTTCTTGGTGCCATCACTGATGGCGAGCTCGGCGGTCCCCTCCAGATGAATCACCCATTGCCGCCGGGGCGGATTGTGCCAGCCGTCCACGTTCACACGCCGAAAGTCCATGGTCTCTCCAGGATTCGGTGAGTACTCGAAGAGCGATTCTTCCGGCAGTTTCATCTCTTCAAAATACGAATGCCCGTCCTCGCCGGTATAGATTCTCCAATGCATCTTTCGATTCTCCGTTTTCTCTGGTGTCATACTTGGTTCACTCTGGTGAAACAAATTTTCCGATCCAACCCCTGCAGTTGAGCTACATCTAGATCTGTGGATGTTGGCTTTCGCCAACCGTCACCGCTGAAAACTAGAGAGAAGCAGCCCGGCATGCCGGGCTGCTTCTCTTTTTTGTGACTCATATTGGCTATAATCACATCCGGTCAATCATCAAGGCCCCTGCGCCTAATGGCCGTCCGACGCTGCCACTGTGAAATTCTCCAAACTTTACATAACCGCCATCGTTTCCGGACTCGTTGGAGCCGTTGGCGGCGCCTTTGCGGGAGGGGTTATAGCTGCCGCCCAGTGCGATGGCGGCTTGGAGTGTCTGGGGGCCGCAATCTTGGGCATCGGTCTCGGCGCGATCGTGGTGGAATCAATAGCCATGAGCCTAATGGTCCACAAGGTCAACCGAAG
>Ga0315339_1002663_pt1 | contig 13292 bp, 12 predicted proteins | sample ASW17metaG_FD_204514 | JGI IMG/M metagenome (GOLD analysis project Ga0315339, IMG submission 204514) | Ammonia-oxidizing marine archaeal communities from Pacific Ocean, United States - ASW #17 | ecosystem: Environmental > Aquatic > Marine > Oceanic | place: USA: California | collected 2016-12-05
CGCTATCTACGGCCACTCTGACGGCAATCCATTTTTCACCTCCGAAATCATCCGTCTGCTCCGACAAGAGCGCCTGACACAGTCCGGCAGCGAATTAGATATCACCAGAGAGCTGGAGATCCCACAGAGCGTCCTGGAAGTTGTCGGGCAGGGCGATATCTTTCAGTTCAGCCACGCTCTGATCCGGCAGACCCTGCGAGAGCGGCTTTCAACCAGCCGTAGAGTTAGGCTGCATTCCAGGATCGGTGAGACATTAGAAGGCCTATAAAGGGACCAACCGGGCGAACACGCCACGGAGTTGGCCTATCACTTTGGTGAAGCGATTCCGGTGGTAGGGCCGGAAAACCATGTGAAGTACACCATACTGGCAGGGGAAATGGCGCTGGAGACCCATGCTCTTGAAGATGCCCTGGCCTATTTCGAGCGAGGCCTGATCGCCAAGGGTGTGGATCTGGAATCACATTCGCCGGCACCCGATGCCGAAGCGGCCGCTCTTCTATTCGGTCTCAGTCGGGCTCAAGCAGCTACGTTGGGCAGGCAACAGTTGCATGTGGCATTGGGTCGCTATAGTCGGGCGTTCGAATATTACGCTGCGACAGATGATATAGCGCGCGCTGTCAAGGTTGTCGGTTATTCCATGCAGCACATCCCTGGCCACAGGATCGCGTTGGATTTCATTTCCCGGGCACTAGCGTTGGTCTCACCAGAATCCCCGGAAGCCGGCCCGTTGTTATGTGGATATGTCTTCGTTTTAGGATTGGAAGAAGGCGATTACCGGGGGCCACCAAAGCGTTCGATGCCGCTATGGCCATCGCTCGGCGCACGGGAGATGTGGCGCTTGAGATGCTGGCCATGGCGAGTTCATCTCATGTGGACTACTGGCATCTTGAGGGGCAGTGTCCTGTCGAAAAGGGGCTGAAAATCATCGAAATTGCCCAACGGGCCGACGCCCCGCAAGCCGAGATAACAGCGCTGCAATGGACCGTTATAACTCTACTGGGTATGGGCAGGGTCAACGAAGCCGAACCACTTGCCTTGGCAATGCTGTCTACCGTCGAGAAAATACGTAATCACTAACAATTGGCCACCGCCCTTTGGTTCCATGAAATGATTGCCATGTCCCAGGGCGATTTGGAAACTGCGAGGGCATTCAGCGAACGCGGCCTTTCAATATCTCCGTCTGATGCGCGGCTTCTCGGCACCCGGTTGGTGATTGAATTCGAGACCGGCAATACTCTTGAAGGTCATCGATTTTTGGAGCAGGCCGCAGATGCTCACAGATCATTGATGCAAAACCTGGTGATGCTAAGGGCCCGATATGACCACGCGTCGGTGGCATTGATGATTCCCATTGCAGCCCGCATAACCGCTGGAACGGAACACCTCCATCTCGCGGAGGCTGCTGCAGAAACGATCTTCGCGGCCGGTTCCGCCACCCCTCTGGTGACCAGGTTTGACAGGATTGGTCTAGGGCTCACAGCCATTCTCGAAGGAGATAAGGCGGCGGCCGAAGATCAATACGCAGCCCCTGTAAGGGACCTCAAGCTGTTTTTTGAAGATCTCCAGCGATCGAGTCCTCGGTCTCCTAGCCCAGACGATCACGAATCTGGACCAGGCGATGGTCCATTTTGAAGACGCGTTGTAATTTTACCGAAACTCGAGCTATCTGCCCGAGCTGGCCTATAGCTTTCATGACCATGCCGGCGCACTCGTTGAGCGCAACGCGACCGGAGACTGTAACAAAGCCACCGAACTATTAACCGAGTCATCGCAGATCGCAGATGCGCTGGGAATGGGCCAACTTGCGGAAAAAGCCGATGCACTAAAACAAAATGCGCCTTCGAGGCCGGCCAAATCATCGGCGTTCCCGGAAGGCCTTACTCAAAGAGAGGTCGAGGTCATTTGCCTGGTTGCCTCTGGCCGCACCGACCGAGAGATCGGCGAAGAGTTGTTCATCCGCATCACGACGGTGGGAAACCACGTGAGCAACATCCTCAACAACACCGGCTCCGCCAACTGGGCCGAAGCCGCGTCCTTTGCCACTCGCCACGGTTTGGACCAGTAACGGAAGCCTGCCTGCACCAATCTCTTCGGTTTCCCTCTTAAGACTGTCATCTCAGGGTCGCAAGGGCATTGCGACCCATGCTAAACTGCCCCAGGCATGGCTATGGGTTATCTGACCACCAGTTATGTTAATGTGGGAGTGAGGTTGTGGAGGTAGTCAGATGGTTCTTTTCGATACAGACATTTCCCCCTTTGAGCAGGTCAACGTGGCCTTGGATCTGGAGACCACCGGCCTAGACTCCAATCGCCACCAGATACTCGAGGTCGGCGCCGTACGCTTTCGTGGCGACGAGGTTATAGAGACCTACCAGACCCTGGTCAACCCCGGCGTCGCGATCCCCGAGTTCATCCAGCGGCTGACCCATATCTCCCCACAGCAGGTCAAACGCGCGCCGTTCTTCTCTTCGGTGGCCGCCGAGATTGAGGACTTCCTCGGGGCGGACCCGATAATCGGTCACAACATCCAGTTCGACATCGGCTTCCTGGCCAACAACGGCGTCCCGCTGAATAATCCCTCCTACGACACCTGGGACCTGGCCTCGGTCTTCATGCCCAGCTCTCGGCAATACTCCCTTAAATACCTGACCAGCCACTTCCAGGTGGAGCACAACGACGCTCACCGGGCCCTGGCCGACGCTATGGCCACCAAGAATGTGTACATCAAGCTGCTGCGCCTGGCCGCCGAACAAGACGCCGGACTGCTGGGCTATCTCTCCAACCTGGCCGCCCGCAGTCGCTGGTCACTCAGCGGGATATTGGCTGGTCTGGAAGGCACAGGCAACGCCCAGACATCTTCGGTTGGTCTCACTGGATTAGACCTGGAACAGCTTTCCATCCGGCTTAGCTCACCGGAGAAACGGCGCGCCGACCCCGCCCTCAGCGACCTCAGCGAGGCCAAGGTTGCCGGTCTACTAGCCCAGAACGGCCCGTTTGCCAAGGTGTTCTCCGGGTTCGAGCACCGGCCAGAACAAGAACATATGCTGGAGAGCGTCACCAAGGCCATGTACCACAACCAGCACCTGGTGGTTGAAGGCGGCACCGGCGTGGGCAAGTCGATGGCCTACCTGCTCCCCGCCGCGCTATTCGCCATCTCCAAAGGGCAGCGAGTGGTCGTCTCCACCAACACGATCAATCTTCAAGAGCAGTTGATGAACAAAGACATCCCGGCGCTCACCGGAGTTCTGGAGCAGTCGGGCCTGGTTGAACCAGGAGTGCTGAAGGCCGCACTGCTCAAGGGCCGGGCTAATTATCTCTGCCTACGACGCTGGAACCACCTGGCCCGTAGCGATTATCCGACCATCGACGACGCCCGCCTGCTGTCGAAGACCTCGGTCTGGATGCAGACGACGGTCAGTGGCGACCGGGCGGAGATCAACCTTTCCGGACGCGACTTCGGCTCGTGGAACCACATCTCGGCCGGAGAAAAGGGGTTCTGCCCTGGACTCCGGGACGGCTCCTCCTGTTTCCTCAGGGCGGCCCGAGAGCGGGCGGACCAGGCGCACATCATTGTGGTGAACCATGCCTTATTGCTGTCCGACCTGGCACGGGGCGGCGGACTGATACCCGAATACCAGCACCTGATCATCGACGAAGCCCATAACCTGGAAGACGAAGCCACCAGGCAGCTGGGGTTCAACGTATCCCAGGACAAACTTGATGAGATCTGGGAGCCTCAGACTAGGCTGACCATCCAGATAAGACAGACCATCGCCGCTGAAGGGTTAGCCTCATCCATACGGCAGGAGGCCGAAACCGTTGTTGCCAACGTTGAAGGAGAGGGCGCCAAGGTACGCCAGATCTGGGGCCGCCTCTGGGCTGAGGTCGAGCGTTTCCAGTCGAACCAAAAGTCCGGCTCCCGCGACAACGGCCCCCAATTCCTGATCACGTCTCAGGTACGGGGCACCCAAAGTTGGACAGACCTCCATCTGGCCTGGGAGAACCTGGACGTGGGACTGAAGCAGGCCAGCCAGAACGTGGGCAGGTTGCACCGGTTCCTGGAGTCTACCAAGCTACCCGCAGCCAGCGACCAACCGGCCTTGGTCATGGAAACCGCCAACCTGATGGACGATGTGGAATCGTTGCGGGAGAATTTCAGCTCGATCTTAGGCAATCCGACGGACGATGACATCCATTGGATCAGCAACGACCAGATACGGGGCAACGCCACTACCTCGCTGAACTTTGCTCCCCTCGATATCAGCGGCACCCTGGCCGCCGAGCTGTTCCAGCACAAAGACAGCGTGGTCTTGACCAGCGCCACCCTCAGCACCGAGGGTACATTTGAGTATTTCAAGAACCGTGTCGGCGTCGGCAAAGATTCCGAGGAATTGCTCGTCGGGTCGCCGTTCGATTACCAAAAGGCCGCCCTGCTCTTGATTCCAGAAGACATGCCGCCGCCCAATTCCGACCAATATGTCGACGCCATGGTTAGGGTGTTGACCGACTTAGGGGCGACCATGAAAGGCCGCACGATGGCCCTATTCACCTCCTACGCCTCACTCCGGGCGGTGGCCCAGCGCCTACGCGCGCCTTTGATGGCCGAGGATGTGCAGGTCTTGGCCCAGAGCATCGATGGCTCGGCCCAGCAGTTGATGACCCGGTTTTCCGAGGAACCTAACAGCGTTCTTCTGGGGACTTCCAGTTTTTGGGAAGGGGTGGATCTTCCTTCTGGCCTGCTCAAAGCCTTGGTCCTGACGCGGCTGCCCTTCCAAGTGCCCACTGACCCCGTGGTCATGGCCCGATCCAATCAGTACGACAACCCATTTAACGAATTTTCAGTTCCCCAGGCCATTCTGCGGTTCCGTCAGGGCTTCGGACGGCTGATCCGCAACAAGGAAGACCGAGGGACCATCATCATCATGGACAACCGGATCACAGCGAAGAATTACGGAAATTCGTTCCTGAAATCCATGCCGCCGTGCACTTTCAAGCCCAGCAGCCTGATGAATACCGGCCAACTGGCCGCCCAGTGGCTCGCCCAGATTCAATAAAGCTTAGACCTGGGAATCAGCCATTTGAAGGAGCCCAAGCAAGGAGGCGCGCCATGTCGGTGGAACCCAAAGCTATCGTGCTTCGTTGGATAAACGATGGTCTGAACGGACGCAATTTGGCTGTAATCGACGAACTTTTCGCCCCAAACTATGTCAATCACAGCCCGCGTCTCGGCGATGTAGGCCGCGAATACACGGCGAAAGAAACAGCGGGGTTCTTCAAAGCGCTCTCGGACTGGCAGACCGCCGCCGAGGGCGCCGTTGTTCCCTCAACCGGGAAACTGGTCACCTTCACGATCTGGGAGACGTCCCGAGTCTCTAGCGGGAAGATAGTAGAACGGTGGGCCATCCACGATTTCCAGCAGCAGATCAGCGAAACCTAACTCGGCTACCTGCGTTGTAATCCAGCCACGTGACATGAATCGTGCCAACCCAATTAAAGGGAGTGAAGTGTGGAACTGACCATCGACCAGCCATTTGACCTGGGTCTCAGTTTAGAGAGCGGCCAGGCGCACCGATGGAAGAAGGCGGACGATTGGTATCAAGGCGTGGTCCGCGGGGAATTCATCCAGATTCGCCAGAAGGGCCAAATAGTTGAGTTTGCTTCAGGTCCCTCGCCCGAGGCTTCAGCGGCAGCCATGCTCCTGGATTACTTCCGGTTGGACGACGACATCGATGCCATCTACTCGGACATCAACCGTGACGAGCGAGTAGCCTCCATGGTCTCCAAGTACCCAGGCTTACGGATCCTGCGCACCGAGCCGTGGGAGTGCCTGGTGGCCTTCATCTGCTCCGCCAACAACAACATCGCCCGCATTCACCAGCTGATGGAACGTATGTCGGACGAGTTTGGCGACTCGATCACGCTGAACGGGCAGACGCGCCACACATTCCCTTCTCCCGCAGACCTCGCCGAGGCTGGCGAAGGCGAACTGCGGCGGTTGGGACTGGGGTTCCGGGCGCCCTACGTGTACGGGGCGTCCCGGGCCGTATTGGAAGAGACGCTAGATCTGGCGGCTTTGGTGCAGACGCCCTACCCCGAGGCCAAAGCAGCTTTGATGGAGATCAAAGGCATCGGCTCCAAGATCGCTGACTGTATAGCCATCTTCTCGTTGGACAAACTAGAGGCCTTTCCCATCGACGTCTGGATCCGCCGGGCGTTGGCTGAATGGTACTTCCCCGACCAGAAGACGCCGCCCGACCGGGTTCTACTTGAATGGGCACAGGACCACTTCGGTCGCTACGGCGGCTACGCCCAACAATATCTATTCCACGGCCAAAGGCTCCGCAAGAAAGCTGATTAGCTGACAACTGGGCTTGCCTGGGTTCCAGCTTTAGCTGGAATGACGGAATCGGCGAAATTGGCCCCAACACCAGTTCGTCCTGAGCTCCGTCGAAGGGCCTACGAAAGCCAGGTTTACGGCGCGAGGACTAGACGGCCTACAGCCGACAATGGTTCGACAGGTCCGATGTCATCGAGACACGCGACTGCGGTCGAAGCTCACCATGACGTGTACGCACTCGTCGGCCATTTTTGAATAACCAGTTGTACTACTTATGTTCGTTCCTGATTTAAGGGAGTAATTAAAGGTTATTTTTGGGATTGCCCGTGAGATACTGAACGATATATCCATTTGATCTAGAAATTGCGGAGAGCGAAATGACTCAACCTGCGACAAACTCAAAAGTCTCTAACTCGAATACCAATCTTGACTTCGACGCAATCGTAATCGGAGCGGGCGTAGCAGGCCTATATCAGCTTTATAAATTGCGCAATATCGGCATGAGAGTACGCGTGTTTGAGGCGGGTACAGGAGTCGGTGGCACCTGGTATTGGAATCGTTATCCAGGTGCTAGATTCGATTCGGAAAGTTACTCGTACGGATATTCCTTTTCACAGGAACTTCTCGACGAATGGGATTGGTCCGAACATTTTGCATCACAACCTGAGATTCTTAGTTACCTTCAGCACGTTGCAGCCAAATTCGACTTGCTCAAAGACATCCAATTTTCTAGCGAAGTCCAGTCAGCAATCTACAGCGATGATACTAGGAGTTGGGAAATCCGGTTGCAAGATGGCAGCCATTTCAGAAGTAGGTTCCTTATTACAGGAATCGGCTTGCTCTCTCAACCGACACTACCCAAAATTCCAGGGATAGATTCTTTCAAAGGTCAGTCGTTTCACACGTCCCGTTGGCCGCATGAACCCGTGAGCTATTCAGGGAAAAGAGTGGCGGTGATCGGGACTGGGGCTACCGGCGTACAAACGATTCAAGAGGTCTGCAAGGATGTCGGCCATCTAACGGTGTTCCAACGTCGTCCGAATTGGTGTGCTCCCTTACACAATGCAAAGATCGAACCCGATGAGATGAGAGAGATACGGGCGAATTATGAAGAGATCTTTGAGACATGTAATCAAACAGCAGCAGGATTTCTACACACCGCCGACCCAAGGTCCACGTTTGGGGTTTCAGAAGAAGAGCGATATGAGTTCTGGGAGAATCTATACGCCAGCAAAGGATTCGGTATCTGGCAGGGAAATTTCAAAGACATTCCGACAAACCCTAAAGCGAACGAAGCGATGTCGGAGTTCGTTGCGAATAAGATCAGGCAGCGAGTGGATGATCCTAAAACTGCCGAGAACCTGATTCCCAAAGATCACGGCTTTGGGACGAGGCGAGTCCCTCTGGAAACTAAATATTACGAATCCTACAATCGAGAGAATGTCGAATTGATAGATATCAGTGAGACTCCAATCGAAAAGATCACCCCTGATGGGATCGTTACGGCTGATAGGGAATTTGAGTTCGATCTCATAATCTATGCCACCGGGTTCGATGCAATATTGGGTAGTTACAACAAGATAGACATCGTGGGTGTTAATGGGCGCAGATTAAAAGAGCAATGGAACGAAGAATTATCGACCTTCCTTGGGATTCAAATCAATAATTTCCCTAACCTATTCATGATTCTCGGTCCCCATGCGCTCTTGGGCAACAATCCCCGGAGTATTGAATTCAATGTCGAATGGATATCCGACCTGATCGAACATATGGCGGCTCAAAATTTGACTCGAGCAGAGGCAACGGCTAAAGCAGTAGCCAGTTGGTATAAGCACGTATTGGAACAAGGAGAAGGACTTCTGGCTAATCAGATCGACTCCTGGATGACTGGCGTAAACAATAATCTAGACGGCAGAGAAAAGAGGATCCTCGCTCGTTACAGCGGTACTCAATCTTCTTTTCGCAAGCGTTGTAATCAAGTTGTTGCAAGCGGATACACAGAACTAAATCTGATGTAACCGATAAGTTTTCAACCCACAGCCGTAGCTTCTGTGATTCATAGCGATCTAACAAGCGTAAGCGAGACGATTCTGCCCACTGAGCTAAACTAGGCAACCGCGATCTATCGGCGGTCGAAGTTATGTAAGCACACCTGACCGAGCATTAGACGGAGCAAAAGCAGCAGATCCAGCAATTCACATCGAGAACCTTTGAGGCCACTCCATGGGCTTCCCGCGGCAGTGAAGGATCTCTCGCTAACCAAGGAGATTCGAACTACATTCGGGTCTGCGATATTCAAAGACAACGTCCCAGACAGGGATGCGATTATCGTCGTGTCATGGCCCAAAACCTATCGGTGGGTTGATACAAAGTTAGAGATTTAAGGACAACCTTGAGCCCCGAACCAGAACGTGCCATCGGCTCGAACACGGGCGCCGCTAAATTCCAATATAAATGGATTTTATTGTTGGTGGTAAGTGGGGGCGGCTTCTTATCGATCATGAACGCAGGAATGGTCAATATTGGAGCGCCCGGAATGATGGAAGACTTTCAGACTAGCGCGAGTCTCATCGTCTGGGTAAACCTCGCATTTGTTATGGGTACCACTGTCCCATTGTTACCTCTATCAAGAATTTCCGATGTCTTCGGTCGGAAACGTCTGTACCTTTTGGGGGCACTGATTGTCCCGGTCGGACTTGCGCTTTCAGCGTTTTCCCAAGATCTAACCCAATTGATCGTGGCTAGAGTCGTGACCGCGCTGGGGTCTTCGATGATCCTCGCAAACGACAATGCGCTGCTGACTCAGGCGTTTCCGACTTCAGAGCGCGGAAAGGCACAGGGTTTGATCAACATGGCATTCGGACTGGGTATAGGACTAAGTTTCTTTCTTGGTGGCGTTCTGATCGATACATTCGATTGGAGAGCGCTTTTCTGGGCCCGGATACCTTTTCAGCTTTTACTGGCCTTATCGATATGGCGGTTCGTGAGAGATGACGCCCAAGAAGCATCCGAAGGCCGAGGTGGATACAGTGTTGACTACGCGGGCGTCGTGCTGCTTGCGATAGTCATGATAGGCAGCTTATTAGCGATCAACCAAACAGGGAGGCTCGGCATTTCGTCTCCTCTCGCACTGACTGCGATAGGAGTCACCGCCCTTGCGGTGCCGATGCTCCTTGTATTAGAACGGCGATCCAAATTTCCGGTGATCCAACTGAGCTTATTCAAGAACCGTGTATTTTCATCTGGCGTGGCGGCGCAATTCTTTGCACAGATGGCACATGGGGGATGGAATTTTCTTGCGCCATTCTTGTTGATCATTGGCATGGGTTATTCCGCGTCGATAGCAGGACTGATCCTCCTCCCGTTCCACACTATACGACTGTTGCTATCGCCCATCAGCGGCGCATTGTCAGATAGGTTCGGTACTAGGTCTACCTCTTTGGTGGGTCACCTATCCTTGTTGTGCGGTCTCTTTGTGCTTGCAGCTCTTGCAACTGACACACATATTTGGAAATACTTGGTGGTTATCACAATCAGCGGAGCGGGCCTTTCGATCTTTTTGCCCGCCAACAACAGCGCCATCATGGGATTCGTGCCAAGGGACTCTCTGAGCAGCGCATCGGGGTTTTTGGCAACTAGCAGGGCGATAGGCAATTCCACAGGTATGGCATTGGCGGCCTCGGTATACGCACACACCTTAACGTCAACGTCCGGCGGTTTAGAAGACACGGTAAACGCGGTGAATCAAGGAATCACGGTGGTAATAAGCGTTTCTGCGATCGGACTTATCGCTATTGTTTTAAGAGGTCGAGGGTAAATTTAGCTCGGTGTCCCTAACACAGCGCGCTGCCCTAAACCCAATCTCGCTGCTAGGACGATCGAATGAGCGGCAACTCTGATCTAAATCGTAGTGGAGTAATTGCGTACACCTCGTCCCCACAAACGATAGCTAACATGAAACCCAATTACCGTTCGTCCTGAGGCTCTCGAAGGGGGCGCATAAGCGAAACATCTGGGCGAACGAAACAAGGCCCACTTCAGCAATGGTTCGACTGGCTCACCACGAACGGTGCGGCACAGACCCGGGCGCATCGGATTTCCTAGGTTCACCGGAATGACGAAAGGGCTTGGCCAAAGAGTCAGGCTGACAGCTCCTACTGCGTCAGTATCAACTTGCCGAAGAAGCTGGTCTCGTCCATATATTTGTGGGCGGCGGCGGCTTCGGCCAAGGGGAATGTCCGGTCAACCACAGGCTTAACCAGACCTCGGTTCAGCATATCCACGATCTCCCGCATGTCTTCTTTAGTTCCCATGAACACGCCGTAGATCTCTTTGCGTTGGCTGAATAGCTGACCCAGGTGCACCTCCGTGCGCAGGCCGGTGGTCGCGCCGCAGATGCCATACCGCCCGCCGTTCCTCAGTGACCCGAACGCCGCGGCAAAGAAATCGGCGCCCACGTGGTCAACCACGCAATCGACGCCAGCCCGGCCGGTGATCTCCCGGACCCGGTCTCGGATGTCTTCTTCTTTGTAGTTGATCACCACATCTGCGCCCAGTTTGGTAGCCTTGGCAGCCTTTTCGGGGCTGCTGGTGGTGGCGATAACCTTTGCGCCGATGACGTCTTTGGCCACCTGTATGGCGGCAGCGCCGACTCCAGCGGAGGCTGACAAGACCAGAACGGTCTGCCAAGATTTGAGTTGCAGCTTCCGCATCAGCATGTTCCACACAGGAAGGTAGGTGGTGGGAACTGCCGCGGCCTGCTCGAATGAGACGCTATCGGCCAACAGGTGGGCGTTGACGGCCGGTATGGATATGAACTCCGCATAGCTGCCGTCGACCGCACTGCCCAGAAAACTTTCGCTGCGGCAGAGGTCGTCTTGCCCTGCCAAGCACGGGGCGCACTGCATGCAGGTGATACGGGGATTAACGACCACTCTGTCGCCAGGTTTTAATGTGGCCACACCATCGCCACATTCGACAATTTCGCCGGCGCAGTCTCCGCCCAGGGTCAGCGGCGGCGGGAATTCCCGGTCCAGCCCACGTCCACCGGCCCTGGTATAGAGGTCGAGACGATTCAGGGCTGTGGCCTTGACACAGACCTTTACTTCGCCTGCCTTTACCTCGGGTTCCGGGCGGTCGCCGTAGGTCAGGACTTCCGGCCCGCCTTGGGTTTCTATATAGACTGCTTTCATGGCCGTGTTCTCCTTGGGAATTAGCTTTCAGCTTTTTCGACGTCTAGATGCCCGGAGTTCTAGGGGCGGCGGCCATAAAAACAGTCGTCGCAGAGGAATACTATGGCCAGGGCATCCTCATGGCTACCGATGCGGCCGCACCGCGGAACGTCGCTGTCCTGACTCCATGGTTGGTGAAACTTCCCTCCGCACATCTGGCAGGAGGTCTCTTGGACACCATCCAAGGCGTCGCCGCAGATGACGCAGGATTCCAGTTCGTTTTCGGGTGTTTCCAGGTTTTCAGGGACGCCTGTCTGTTCTGCCATTCTCTATTCAGCCATTCCCGGGAGATCAACTCCCTCGCATGATAATCTGATCCACCAAGGCCCGTTCTGCATCAACACTGCCTACCAGACCATCCAGCTTCGCCGAGTGCAGTTCCCGCAGTATCTCGCCGATATTGACTCCAGAGGGCACTCCCATCGCCAGCAGATCATCGCCGGTCAAGATGGGTGTTACCAGCCGCCATTCGTCCAGAAACCGGCGCAGAAGCACGGCTACCTCTGGGTTCTGGGAGAGCCGGACCGACGCCGCAATAGCATCTGTGTCCAGGCCGTTCAGTGTCTGATAGACCGCTGAGGCCCTTACCGATGGTGCAGAAAGCAAGGCCTCAGATTCTCGTAACGCAATGGTATCACGTACGAGCCGCGACCAATCGGCCGGTAAGTTTAGCCGTCGGCTGACCGCATCTCCATCGGATGCCAACGATGAGAAAACCAACGCAGCTAGGTAGTCATTCGGGCCGGTTCCGGTTCCGTTTCCGCCGATCAGCCTGGTGAGCGCCTGGCCGTCGGACAGCGCAGGATGGACGGCCGCCAACGCACCCAGCTCAATGGCTCTAAGCAGCATCCGGGCAGCATGGAGTTCTTCAAATATTTTTTCAAATTCGTGCCTCAGACGGTCACCAGATACGGCATCCACATAGCCGGCCGCGATGGCTTCTTTCAAGTCTGGCAGGGAGTCCCGGTCGATCTGGAAGCCCAGTCTTTCTCCATACCGGACGGCGCGGAATATACGGGTCGGGTCATCGGCAAAGCTAACGGGGTGCAGGGTCCTGATTACCTTGGCAGTCACGTCATTGAGGCCGCCGTGGTGATCGATCACCTCGGGGTTATCACCGGCTAGGGGTACAGCCATGGCGTTGATGGAGAAATCCCTGCGAGCCAGATCGTCCTCTAAACCGCTGGCTGAGACCTTGGGTAAGGAGCCTGGAAATTGGTATGTCTCTTTTCTGGCGGTGACCACGTCCACCCGGTCGCCCTCTATCTCTACGGTGGCGGTCCTGAACCTGGGGTGAATAGTGACATTGCCGCCCAATTCCTCTGCCAATTCGGCAGCGAGGGCTGGTGCATCTCCGATCAGCACAAAGTCCAGGTCGTTGGCCGGAACGTCCAAGACAGCGTCGCGCACCGGACCGCCCACCAGGTAAACCGGGATTCCCTCGGCTGTGGCGCGCCGGCGTAGAGAGTTGAACACCGCCAACTGACCGCCGCTGACGCCACCGGCGACTCGGTCTAGGGAGATGCGCGTGGGTGGTGAAATGGGTCGAGAATCAGGCGTGGGAATGCCTCCTGTAGAGCACGAAACCGGAGTCGAAATTATAGCATGCCAGCCTCACCAGCCAAGAGTCACAGGCCGCCGGAAATACGGCGTTGAAATCCAGAAATATGCTGAAGTTTTCGCTTTGACAACGAGTGACACTCTGGCTACAATCTCTTCGTACG
>Ga0315339_1002664_pt1 | contig 13291 bp, 16 predicted proteins | sample ASW17metaG_FD_204514 | JGI IMG/M metagenome (GOLD analysis project Ga0315339, IMG submission 204514) | Ammonia-oxidizing marine archaeal communities from Pacific Ocean, United States - ASW #17 | ecosystem: Environmental > Aquatic > Marine > Oceanic | place: USA: California | collected 2016-12-05
TATCGGCCACCGACACCGGAGGCATTCGAGCCGTTTTCAGCGAGCTACGGGGCTCCGCCCCTGCGCCCGCCGAAAACGGCCCAGATCCTAACTTAGAAAGTGGTACAACTTGTGGGGGCAGGTCAGCAATGGCTGATCGTCTAGGGCGATCAAGCTCGGTTGGCTTGCGAACCGACTGATGGGAGCGACGAAGCGATGAAGAATTCCACTGGATTGACCCGGCGCGATGTTTTTCAGACCGGCGCGTTGTCGGCGGCCGGCTTGCTCGGTGGCGCGGCCTCGCCGGCCGATGCGGCGGCGCGCCCGGCGCGAGCTACGGTGTACGAGCGGATCGGGGTGCGTCCGTTCCTGAACTTGACTGGCGCTTTCACGATGAACGGCGGCATGCTCACGCTGCCGGAGGTGAAGGAAGCGATGGATGAGGCATCGCACTTCTCTGTCCACATGGATGAGCTGATGGCGGCGGTGGGGCCGCGGCTGGCGGAGCTGTTGCAGTGCGAAGCGGCGATTGTTACATCGGGGTGTTCGGCGGCGCTGACACATGCGACGTCGGCCTGCATCGCGGGCGGAGATCCGGAACTGATCCATCAACTGCCTGACCTGACGGGTCTCAAGGATGAAGTGGTGATGTTCCACCGCTACACGTACGACCACGCGATTCGGTCGTTGGGCGTGAAGATTACGACCGTCGACACGAGGGAAGAATTTCTGAATGCGCTGAGCCATCGGACGGCGATGGTTGTTTTGACGGGACATGACGACGCGCGGCGGTCGATGCGGTTGGAGGAAATCGTTGAGGCCGCGCACAAGCAGGACATTCCGGTGTTGGTGGACGCGGCGGCATCCTATCCGCGGTCTCCGGACCCGTATTTGGCGCGCGGTGCGGATCTGGTGACGTATAGCGGAGGCAAGATGTATCGCGGGCCGCAGTGCGCGGGGTTCTTGTTCGGGCGGAAGGATCTTGTTGACGCGGCTTGGCTGAACGGGGCTCCGCATCATTCGTTCGGGCGCTCGATGAAGGTTGGCAAGGAAGAGGTGATGGGCGCGCTGGCGGCGGTGGAAGCGCGGTTCTCGCGGCGGAGCCTCGATAAGGAAGTCGCGATGTGGAGTGAGTGGCTGGGGCGCATCGCGAAACGGATTGAGCAGGTAGCGGGCGTTTCAACGAAGCTCGTGGCACACCCGCCGACGAGCGATCACTCGTACCTGATGGTTTCATGGGACCGCGAGAAGATCGGCTACAGCGCCGGAGAATTGCATGATGTGCTGTTTGAAGGTGAGCCGCGGCTACAGACGATGGCGAGCGGCGACGGCAATTCCTTCCCCTTGCGGGTGTCGAACATCATGGAAGATCAGGTACCGGTCGCGGCGGAACGGCTGCACGAAGTGTTTCGGGATGCGCCTGGGCCGAAGAAGGTACGCTACGCCGCGCCGGTTGCTGATCTCACAGGGCGCTGGGACGCGGAGTTGACGTTTATTCGAGGCGCGTCGGCTCATCAGTTTTACTTGGAAGCTGACGGCAATCGGCTGGCCGGGACGCATCACGGGCGCAGCGGGCAAACGAACCTGACTGGAGTGATCGACGGCGATCGAGTGGAGTTCGCGAGCCACATGCCGGACCAAGGAGCGACGATTTACTTTACGTTTACGGGTGTGTTGCGGGGCGGCGAGATGTCGGGCGAGGTGGATCTTGGGGAGTATGGGTCGGCGACTTGGCGGGCGCGGCGATATGAGTCGGGATAGCCTGCCGACCAGCAAGTCGTCCCGGAAGTCAGCCCGCCATGTTGAGCCCGCATGACATGTCGGAAGTTGTTGTCTAGATCTGGCGATCGCCCTCAATGAGGAGACCCGTTAGGCTGCGAAAACGCCTAGATCGCCGCGAAGCAAAAGCCGATCGAGCTTCCCTATGAAGCGACGCAAGTTCGGGTCCGATCTTTCGTGCGGGATCTCTTCGGGGGCGAACCACTGCACGCTCTGGAACTCCTCCTGGTCGAACGTGACTTGAGTTGAAGAATCCCCCTGAAGTACGTACCAAAGCGTGACATCCGTGTGTCCGGCAGTCAGGCCGACAGTCTCCGCGACAGTAACAAAGAGCGGATAGTCGAAGACAAAGACGGCTTGAATCCCCAGTTCTTCGCGTACTTCTCGTTGGACGGTCTCTCGTGGATGTTCGCCGCGCTCTACGTGCCCGCCGGTTGGCAGCCACAGGCAGGCGTTCTTGTGGTCGACGAGCAGCAACTTGCGCGTCTCAAGATCGACCACGACAAAGTAGGCAACAAGATGAGGGCTTGGCGTGGCCGGCTTGCGAATACGAAATAGCCCGGCACCGGACTTAATCCACTCAAGAACCCGCGCCTGATGTGCCGCCTCTACCTCGTCGAAAGGGCTGATCGATTCCACGAGCGACTGGATGTGCGACCGCAATCTATGAAGATAGCGCGTAGCTTCCGCGAAGGGGGAATCGAGGAAACAGTCACATTCTGTTTGTACGAAACTCGCTCGGCGGCAAAGGTCGTCGAAGCAGTGTCCTAGCAAAGCACCGCGGCAATCCTTGATTCAAGGTCTTCCTTCGATAACCCCGTCGTAATAAACAACTCCTGCCGCGCACCGGCGGCAAGCGCGATCCCCTTCCAACCGGTTCGCGTTGGGGTTGTGATGCGGATCTTGATCTTGCCGCGCGCCTTGCGAACGGGCTTGATCGTACCGGGGATGATGGACCGGATCTCGGGCGTCGCTTCGAGCAGGTCTTCGAGGGCGCGGCGCAGCCCTTCGATGATCGAGTGCTCGATTTTGAGGCGGTCACGAGCCGTGCGAAGTCGCATCAGACGGGGGGCACGGGGTCCGTCGGCGGAAGGTCGGCCGAAGACGTGAGAAGCGGCGGCGTGTAGCGGCTGGAACTGAATCCGATCAGAGCGTAGAACACGGCCGGGATGAAGATGAGTCCGATGGTGAATGCCGCGCCTCTTGAAAATCGCTTACCCAACTCCAAACAGACGAAGATGTGCGCCACGATGTTGACGCCGGGGATGAGCAACAAGATGAACATCCAGTCAGGCGAACCAGCGATGCGGACAATCAGAAGCAGGTTGTAGACCGGGACGAGGATGCCCCAACCGGGCTGACCCGCCTTTTCGAACATCTTCCAAGCGCCGGCGATCCAGAATACGGTGAAGGCGAGCCCGATGAGGATGAATAAGAGAGCGGCGAGGGGCGCTAGGAGGCGGCTCAGATCTTCCATGATGGGGCCGGCCTGAGAGATGCCTATACGCGTTCGGCCGGGTGGGTGCGTGAGGCGCGGACTTGGAACCAGCTTCCCAGTAGCGACGCTAACGCGACCAGGGAGAAGTAGACACCGTTCGTAAAGTCGTCCATGCCGTCGAAGCGGTAGGAGGACCGGGTGAAGGCGCAGATTAAGATGCTGATGATCCCAAGGTTCCACAGAACCAGTAACCAGGACGCCAGGTGTTTGAAGCGCGGGAGTAAGGCCGGCGCGGCAAGCCCGAGGATGCCCATTGCGACCAGCGCGAGGGCCAGCGTGTTGCCGCTCAGCAGCGGCACGATGTCGAATCGAAGCGCGTCGGCGTCACCCATGGCGAGGAGTCCGACACCCAGCAGGAAGACCGAGAGAGCCAGGGTGAAGACGATGGTGATGAGACGAAAGATGCCGTGGATGAAGCGCATAGATTGGATCGGGGCAATGACGCGAGAAGTCTGAATTGTAACTGAAACAGCTCGGCGGCGGCGAGTCGGGAAGGCTGGCGGAGATTTGTGGAAACAGTCGGTCTCTATACTGAAGCGGATGCGTTGGCCGGTTTTGTTGTTGCTTTTCGCCGTTTTGCAGGGAGCATTGCGCGGCCTGGAGCGGGAGCCGCTGGAGGTCTATCGGCAGCGGCGGGAGACGTTGGCCGAGGCGCATCGCGACGGTGTGATCGTGCTGCTTGGGTACGGGCGGGACGAGGCGCAGGCCGCGCGGTCTCCTTTCCGCCAGGAGAACAACTTTTTCTATCTGACGGGCTGGAATGAGCCGGGGGCGGCGTTGTTGCTTGTCCCGAGCAGAGAGGAGGGCGGTGCGTATCGGGAGTTGCTGTTGTTGCCGCCCGATGACCCTTCGCGCGAGCGATGGCTTGGTCAGCGAGCGGCGCCCGAAGACGCCGGTATCGAGTCGCGGAGTGGGTTTGAGAAGATCCTGCCGATTAGGAAGCTCAAGACACAGGTGAAGCGAGCCGCCAAGAAGCGCTCGCATGTCTACACATTGTTTCCGGGCCGAGTAAGCGAAGGGCAACAGCCGGAACCGGATCGGCGGGAGAAAGTTCGGGAGCATGCCGGGGACGTCGTGATTACTGATATACGGGACGCGCTGGAAGGGATGCGGGCCGTCAAGTCAGAGGGTGAGCTTCGGCTGATTCAGAAGGCAATTGACGCCTCGATGGCGGCGCATCGAGAGGCTTGGCGAACGGTCGAAGCGGGTCGATTCGAGTATCAGGTCTTGGGGTCGATGCTATCGACGATGATGGATCGCGGCTGCTTGCGGCCTGCTTACGCGCCGATTATCGGCGGCGGACCCAACTCAGCGGTATTGCACTACTCGGCCGGGACACGGCAACTGAAAGCGGGCGAGGTGGTTGTGATGGACGTGGGGGGTGAGTATGCGCATTACGCCGCCGACCTGACACGAACGGTTCCTGTTGATGGCCGTTTCACGTCGCGTCAGCGTGAGATCTACGACTTGGTGTTCGCGGTGCAGCGGAAGGTGATTGCGGCCGTTAAGCCCGGTGAGACCTTGCACGGACTGTCACGGATGGCGAAGCGTTTGTTCGACGAATTGGGGCCGGACGCAGTCAGCGAGGCCATGGGCAAGTATTTTCTCCATGGGGTGGGCCATAGCGTGGGTCTCGCGGTGCACGACCCAATTGATTTCTCACAGCCACTGAAGGCCGGGATGGTGATCACGGTTGAGCCGGGGCTCTACCTCCCGGAGGAGAACCTGGGCGTGCGGATCGAGGATATGGTTCTGGTCACTGCGGACGGGGCGCGCCTGCTGAGCGAGACGCTCCCGAAGGATGCCGATGAAATCGAAGCGTTGATGCGGCCCTAGCGCGTAGGCAGGTTGTCCTTGCGTACGTGACCGTACCACTCTTCGAGGTGCGCCGGTTCAATGCCCGTGCCTTTGACCACGATGTTGAAGCGCTTGCCGTAGAGCACGGACCTCTCGCCGCGGTTCCTGGCATAGGTGAACTCTTCGCGGCCCGGGTCTTCGCCGATCTTGATGCCCTTGTTGTAGCCCTCGGTCGTTTCCTGGCTGAAGTTGGCCGCCAGGAAGAACGGCACGTAGATGGCCGCGTTGTAGGCCCAGTCGTTGACGGCAACGTCGATGACCTCACCGTTGGGGCCGGTATAGCGCCGGCTTGCCTGGGTGAACGCGAAGTTGCCCATGGATTGCGAACTGCCCTTGGGATCTTGGGCTTCCCAGTTGGAAGGGATCTCCGGCAGGATGTCGTCGATGATGGTTTGGAACGGAAGCGGGTCGACAGGCTCCAAGTTCTCAAGATCTTCCTGCATGTTCTGCAGGTCGCTGACCGCGCCACCGAGGGCGCTTAGGGCGCCGAGAGGGTTGTCGACGTTGCCGCCTTCCGCGGTGGTGATCTTCTCGAACTCGCTCGATGCCGTATCGACGGCTTGCTTCCCGACGTAGTACAGACCAAAACCGATAACTCCGCACGCGCCGATGCATACAAGCAACACGATGACGAGGATTTTCATTCGTTTCTCCTTGAAAGTAAGGGTTCGTTGGGTCCGCGGGGCGAAGTCTACTGCGTAGATACTACAGGTTCGGCGAACGTGGCTTCCTCGGGATCGTTCTTTTTGCCAGTCATTCGGCCCATCATGTCTTTCATGGCGCGTCCGAAATCTTTGGGAAGCGAGATTGTGTACTCCAGCCCGCGATAGATCTTGAGCGCGCTACTGATCGCGTCCCGCCAAGGGTGAACGTAGGGGTCGGTGTTGTAGATCAGATAGAAGACCTGTGCGTGCACTTGCGGGTTTTCAGCCAAGACCTCGCGGGAGATCTTTTTCTCAAGCATGAGTTTCGGCCCGATGATCATCACGGCGTTGGGCTCGGGCTCTTGCGGGCCGAGGTGCTTCGTGAATAACTCGGTGAGGAAGCGGGATGCGCTCTCCTCATCCTGAAGCTGGGCGAGATCGATCATACCTCCCTGGATCGAATCGACGGCGTCGCCGAGAGCGGGGAAGTCGATGCGGCGGACATTCTTCTGCTCCAGGATGACGCGCTCTTCCTGCATATTGAAACCGACGAAACTGAATGAGCCGATGCGCGGTTCTCTGGAGATGGCACGCACGATCGAGACGATGTTTTGCAAATCGTAGGGCCGCAGATTGACTTCGCTCGAATCCGTTGGCGTGAAGTTGACAAGTAGTTTGACGTGGAGCGGAGCAGACCTTCTCGCTCTGGTCCCGCAAAAGCCAGTCAACACGGTAGCGTCCGGCTCCCAGCTTGAAGCGCCCGGGGATGGTGGTTTCACCCACGGCGTTGGGCGCGATCGGCGGGACGGAATAGCGATCCCAGAAGTAGTATTTTTCGCCCTTGCCGTCCAGCGGTTCAATCCGGAAGAGGACCCGTAGACCGTTGCCGGCCCCGGCCAGCGAGTGCAAGGGAACGGTCGCCACGTAGCCGGCCGTGAACTGCAGATCGAAGCCCAGCTTGGGCTTCGAGGGAAGCACGGTGCAGGGGACATCCGTGCGGGTTTCCGGAGACGAGAGTACGGCGCGGTCGGAGTTGATGATGCGGATCGAGCCGTCCTGGATATTGGGCCGCAGCATATGCTGCCCCCAAGCGGCCGAAACAAGAGACAACGTGGCGATCGACAGACGGATGGCGCTGGCGTGGAAAGACATTGCGCTGCGCTGGCCGGTAGCCATGTTGACCGATGAATTATACCGAAGATGGCAGGGTCGGGCTATAAATGCGAATACCTACTTGGCCATGATTCGGCAGCCCCTACCAGCCGCGGCTCTTCATGCGTTCGAGGATGATCGAGCCATAGGTATCCATTTGCGAGGGCCGGCGGCGGCGCGGATCGGGTATGCAGGCGGCCAGGCGAGCGCCCTGTTTGCGGTTGAGCTGCCGAGCTGAAACGCCATAGTGGTGCCGCGCCGCCGCTTCGACACCCCACACGCCAGGTCCCCATTCGATGTGGTTCAGGTAGATTTCCAGGATTCGATCTTTCGAGAGGACGAGTTCGAGGAGGGGGATCAACGTCACCTCGAGTCCCTTTCGGATGGGTGACCGATGAGTGGTAAAGAACAGGTTCTTGACGAGCTGTTGCGAGATCGTCGAGCCTCCGCGGAACCGCTCGCGCGTCTCGACTTCCTCGACTACTTTTTCGAGTTCGAGCCAATCGATGCCGCTGTGTTCATAGAACCGGCCGTCTTCCGCGGCGATGACGGCTCGCTGAACGTGGATCGGAATATGCTCCAGCGGTACGAATATCTGAACGGGTTCATAGCCGCCTTCTTCGAAGAACGACTCGACGCGCCGCTGGATCTGCACACCGGTGGCGATGGGGTCGAACCAGCGCAATCCGATCAGCACGATGGTGCAGGAGGCATAAAACGCCAGGACGGCGAGCAAGGTCCAGCGCGCCCACCGTGGCAGCCGTCGTTTCTTTCGTGTTCGTCTACGTTTGGGGAACCACTTCATCGTGCAAGGGATGGCAGGCTCGGACTGCCACTTCGGGCACTATCGCACAACTTGGCGAGCGAGCCACCGAACGCGGGCCTTCCGCGCGGCGCGGCGCTTGTCTGGGTTTGTTGTTGCTGGTGCTGGGTCATCGCACCCTTACGGGTGCGGCTCTGAGCTTTCTGGACTGGACTTACCAGAGTTTTTGGGAGAACAGCCAGGGGACGAGCTCGGGTTCCTTGAAGGCGAGTTTCCAACTGTCGTGACGCACGCCCTTGTACTCGGTGTACTTCACGTTTGCCCCGACCCGGCGCAGGGCGGCGACCATTTCGCGCGAGCGGCGCGGAGAGACTCTCGTATCTTTCGATCCGTGGAAAGCCCATACCGGCGTGGCATTGCGTTTCACCAACTGGGGGTTGCCTCCTCCACAAACCGGCACGGCACCGGCAAAGAAAGTCGGATGTCGCGTGATCGCGCTCCAGACGCCGAAGCCGCCCATCGAAACGCCGGAGACATAGATGCGTCGCGGGTCGATGTTGTGATGTTGTTTGAGGTTTTCGATCAGCTTGATGACGAGTTCCAAGGGCTCTTGCCGGTTCACTGGGCGATCAACCAATGCCCACGTCCTCACCCAGGTGGTACGCGATTGGGGGGCGAGAACGAAACTGGGGTAGTCCCGTTGCAGTGCATTCGATGTCCATAGAGTGATGCCGGGGCCGCTGCTGCCGTTCAGATGCCGAACGTTGTCACTACCCCGCGCCCGCGAGCCATGCAGAAAGACGATGAGCGGGTAGTCTTTGTCGGGTTCGAAGTTCCAGGGCTTGAGGAGCCGGTAGGGGAGCTTCTGTCCGCCGGTACTCTTGAATAGGTGCTTTTGGAACAGTTTCAGTGGGTCGTCAGGAGCGGGAGGAATGACACGGGGCGAGTCCGGGACGGGCGGAACATCCGTGGGCTTGGTCTGGATCGAGAGGTTGAGGCTCGCCGACTCGGCGGGTATCTCCGGAGCTGGCGCGTCCGGGTCCAAAGGCTCGGGCGATTCGATCGCAGGCTCGGGCGGAGGCGGCGGGACGCCGCGGACGCGCCGGCTTCGCGAGCCGCAGCCGATCAGGATCAGCGTCAAGCTCAGCAGCAGGAACTGTTCTCTGGATCTAGACAAAGCGTCCACTATCCGTTGTTTGGATAGTAACAAAATGAGAACCCAAATCGGCCCGCAAGCCCTATTGGTGCGGCACCCTGTTTGGCGTGGGAGAATGCACTAGAGAAGCGCCGGTACGCAAGGCCGGCAGTTGGTTTCGCACGGCGGATATTCGTATTGACGGGAGTCTATCTATCCTTTCCCTTTTGTTTGCAGAAGTGCACATACTGTCACTTCGCTTCAGGGGTGTTTCCATCGGATTGGATGTCCGCGTATCTCGATGCGCTGGGGGCGGAGATCCGCGGGACGGACCTGCCCTCTCAGCCGGATACCCTGTATCTCGGCGGGGGGACCCCGAGCCTGATCGACACCGACGCCTTGCCGGCACTACTCGGCTGTCTCCCCACCCGCGAATGGCGGGAGGCCACGATGGAGGCGAGCCCCGGGACGGTCACCGAGGAGAGAGCTCAGGCATGGGCCGAGGTGGGGATCAATCGGGTGAGCTTGGGCGTGCAGTCGTTGGTGCCCAAAGAAGCGGCGGCGGCGGGCCGGAAGCACACGCCGGAATCGGTGGCCGCCGAAGTGGCGCTGCTGGCGAGGGCGGGGATCGACAACGTAAGCGTCGACTTGCTGGTGGGCCTCGCGCACCAAACACCGGAAGGCTGGGCAGAGTCTCTCGGGTGGGTCGCCGAGATTGCGCCGGCGCATGTTTCGGTCTACATGCTCGATGTGGATGACGAGAGCAATCTCGGCCGGGAGTTACAGAAGGGCGGGACGCGGTTCGGGGCCGGGTCCGTGCCGAGTGACGACGAGATCGCGGACTTGTACATCGCCGCGATTCAGGAGCTCGATCGGCAATCGATTCAGCAGTACGAGATCTCGAATTTTGCTCGGGCCGGCCGCGAGTCGGCACACAACCTCAAGTATTGGCGGATGCAGCCCTACCTGGGGTTCGGTGTCGACGCGCATTCTTTCGATGGCCGGCGGCGGTGGGGGAACGTGGCATCGGTCGAGGAGTATCTGAAGCGTTCACGGGAGGGGGAGTCAGTTCGGGCGACGACGGAAACGCTGGATCGACGCCGCATGGCGGAAGACCGTTTCATTACGGGTTTGCGGCAGACGGGGGGCTTCGATGCGCCGCCGGATGAAATGGTGCTGTTCGATGAACCGCTTACGCGACTGATCCAACGCGGCTGGCTGCGCTGTGAGGACGAGAACCGGCTCGTCTTGACGAGTGAAGGTCTGCTGTTCTCGAACGAGGTATTCGCGGAGATTCTTGGAGAGTCGTAGAGTGTCACCCTGCTCGCCATCAGGTTCACACCTTAGCCGCAAATAGGAGTGGTGTAGATATAAATCAGTACCAATATGCCATTGCCTCTTGGGTTTCCCGGGCCAATAATAATCGAGAATGCTCGGGGATCCTTAGCCCATGACAAACCGATACTTCTTACGCTTCCGGCGATTTCTTCGCGACCAGTGCGGCCAGGACATGGTTGAATATGCGCTGTTGGCTGGGTTTGTCGCGGTGAGCGCCGGCGCTGGTCAGCGGACCGCGGACAAACTGTCGGTGAGAGATCAGGGCGGCTATTAACCGGCGTCACGGACACTCAACCCAACAGAGTTTCCTTTTTCGCGGCTCAAACGCTATCCTCAATGCTTAGCGAGGAAGCAGTATGAGCGAGCTCATTGATCTGAGAAGTGATACGGTTACCCGTCCGACGTCGGCGATGCGTCAGGCCATGTTCGAAGCCGAAGTCGGTGACGACGTCTACCACGAAGACCCCAGCATCAACCGGCTCGAAGCGCTTGCGGCCGAAATCGTCGGTAAGGAAGCGGCCGTGTTCGTCCCGACCGGGACCATGGGCAATCAGTGCGCGATTCGGGCGCATACCCAGCGCGGTGACGAGATTATCGCCCATGAGCGCTCCCACATCGTGCTCTACGAAGTCGGCGGCGTGGCTCAACTTTCCGGGTGCGTGACGCGGACGATGTCATCGACGGACGGCATCCTCCACTGGCCTCAGATCCAACCGCTGATTCGCCCTGCGAGTGATCATTTCAACGGCGTCAGCATGATCGCCGTAGAAAACTCCCACAATATCCTGGGCGGACACGTCTATCCTCAAGAGGTCTTGAATGAGATCTGCGACGAGGCGCACGGACACGGCGTGAAGGTTCACATGGATGGCGCGCGCGTATTCAACGCCGCAACGCACCTCGGGACACCGGTCAGCAAAGTAACGGAAAAAGTCGACTCGGTGATGTTCTGCCTGTCGAAAGGCTTGGGCGCCCCGGTGGGATCAATGCTTGCGGGCGGCGCGGACTTCATTCAGCGGGCAAGAATGGCGCGGAAGGTATTCGGTGGCAGTATGCGGCAGGCGGGTGTGTTGGCCGCGGCGGGCATTGTGGCGCTCGAGAACTCGCCGGCAGGCATGTCGCGAGATCACGAAAACGCCAAGTTCGTCGCGGAGTCACTGTCGCGCGTGCCGGGCATCGCGGTGGATCCAGCAGACGTGCAAACGAACATCGTGATCTACGACGTCGACGGCACGGGCATGACCGGCAAAGAACTGTCGGCGAAGCTGCGCGAACGCGGCGTGCTTTCCAACGCCGTCGGGCCATACCGCATGCGGATGCTGACGCACTTTGACGTCACGCGCGAAGAGTGTGAGCGCGCGATGGAAGTCGTGGCCGAAGTGTGCGCCAGGGTGCCGGTGGCGGTCGGAGACTGACCTTGTGACCGGACGCCTGGCGATCTGCATCCTCGCAGTCGCGGGCGTTTCTTCGTTGGCGGGCCAGGGTGTGCATCCCACGGCGGCGTTTACGCTGGATGTGGAGCGCGAACGCTTCTTCAGCGGCATGCCGACCCCGATGAATGTCCAGTTTGACGAGTGGGTGCGGCGTTGCCGTATTGTCACCGGCGGGGCGTTGTATGTATTGGCCTGTCCTCCGGCCGAGGCACGAGTGCGGAGCTTTGCGGGTGATCGCCCTCCTGAGTCGATTGATGTTTCGATTGCGTTGTTCCGGGATCTTGACGAGGGGATCTACCTGGCTGGATGCCCTTCGGTTGAGGAATTGAAACGCATTGAGAAGCGCGATGAGGAAGAGTCAGCCGGTCCGCGTGGCGAACGGGATTCCGACGCTGAGAAAGACGAGAAAGAGGGTGCCGAAGCTACCCTGCGTGACTGCCGTGACGTTGCGCCGGGGGAGACCTTCAGTGTTGAAGTCGAGGATGAGGAGTTGCGAATCGTCATTCGAGGGCGGCAACTTCCATTCACCGTATTCGGGTTTCATCCCAAAGAGAAGCCGATCGGAACGTACGATGAAACGGTGATCACAACGAGCGCGCCGCGCATCGGCCCGCGTGCCCGCGTGAGCAAGGCCGGTGTGCCCCGCGTAGAACCGCCGTTGTGGCACCTGCCGCCGGCGAAGGCGATTGCACGGTCGGCGCGGCTGGCGGGGCGCGAGAAATCTTTGCGAACGGGACGGTTCGTGGTCGCCTGCGCGACGCCGACTCCGGTCTATGTGGATAGCGCCTACTTGGGGGTATGCCCGCTCGACATGCCGTTGATCGCAGGACCGCATACGTTGTCGGCGAAGCGGCGCGAACAGGCGGACTGGGTGCGCGAATTTCGGATGGACGCCGGGAAGACGGTGGAATTCCGCGTTCCCGGTGAGAGGTAGCTGTTGCCACTCGGCGAACGTTGCGAAGAGGCGCTACGGCGCTTTGATGAAGCCAATGCGGCGGACCCGCGCCGCGAGACGGCCGATGGCGAGGAGCATCCCAAGGAGCTGATCTACGGGCGGCGCATGAGCGCATGGCTTGACCGGATCGCGCCGGATGCTCCCGAGATCGTTCGGCTGGCTGTGCGGGCGCAGCATATCCGCCGCTGGGAGATTCCTCGCGAGAGCTATCCGATGGACCGCCCGGGCTATCGGGCGTGGCGTACCGACCTCGGAAAATTCCATGCCGATACGGCGGCGGCCATTCTGCGCGAAGCCGGCTACGACGAGGAGACGATCAGCCGGGTCGAATCACTACTGCGCAAAGAGAGATTGAAGATGGACCCGGACTGCCAACTGCTCGAAGACGTAGCATGCATGGTCTTCCTAGACCACTATTTCGAGGACTTCATCGGCGAGCACGATGAGCCAAAGCTGGTCAACATCGTAAGACGGACATGGGCCAAGATGTCCGACCGAGGCCACGCCGCGGCGTTGAATCTAACTATGTCCGACCGCGCGCGAAAGATCGTAGAAAAGACCTTGGCGGCGTAGGCTGACCTGCCCCCTGAAAACGAATCCGAATCTTGAGGGAGAATCGAAGGATTCGGGCGTGTGTAAGGAGGCAGGAAATGACGAGGAAGCGATACACGAGCGAACAGATTATCCACAAGCTGAGGGAAGCAGAAGTTGAATGGGCAGCGGGCAACAGCGTGCCGACGGTCTGCCGCAAGCTGGCG